>Ga0209541_10014549_pt1 | contig 11844 bp, 11 predicted proteins | sample RifCSPlowO2_01_FD_184027 | JGI IMG/M metagenome (GOLD analysis project Ga0209541, IMG submission 184027) | Groundwater microbial communities from Rifle, Colorado - Rifle CSP2_plank lowO2_0.1 (SPAdes) (version 2) | ecosystem: Environmental > Aquatic > Deep subsurface > Groundwater | place...
ATCTTCATACATATTAATTTCCTCAATAATCACCCCGCGTTCTTTTTCAATCTCCGCCTTTTCAAACTTGGAATTCCAGACCATGTCGGCAAGCATGTCCAGAACCAGCGGCAGGTGTTTGGAAGCACTCTTAATATGGTAAGCGGTTGCCTCTTTACCGGTAAAAGCGTTGTAATCGGCACCGAGCGCGTCAAGCGCGTGGGAAATATCGACAGCCGTTGGCCGCTTCTTTGTTCCCTTAAAAAACATGTGCTCCAGAAAGTGGGAGATGCCGTTGGTTTTTTTAGTTTCGTAGCGTGAACCGGCTCCGCACAAAACGATGGCGGTTGTACTCATTACCGACTTTAAGGGCGCAAAAATCACCCGAAGTCCGTTATCAAGAATAATTTTTTCAAAATCTTTCATTAAAAATTCCTAAATTGCTTAATCAACGATTAGTATTTGGCAGAATTGTCTCAATTCAAAAACATGACGAAGCTGGCATTGTGTTCTTTTCGATTGATATATAACGTTATCGCTAGCGCAGGCTTGAGCGCGACGAGCATAAAGATCGATCTAACTCTTAAGGTTAGTCGCGCGCTTTTTGAATGTGACAAGACTGCCCAATCTCATCTTATCTCAACATCCTCCACTTCCCAAGTGTAATCGCTATATACAGTCACCACAGCAAATCTCGGTCCCTGAAAATTGCGAGCAGAGTTGACCGCACCAACGGTCGTCATTCTAACATTACCCTTTGGCGAATTGAACTGGGCAAAAAAGTGCAGATCGCCAGAGAAAAACCCGTCGACATTATTATTTTCCAGAATTGACAAGAACTCTTTTGCTTGCCGGGCAACCTGCGCACTCTGCTCACCCATCACATGCGCACTTTGTGGATGAAACGGCGTCTTGTGCGCAAAAACAAAGCGAAGCTTACTTTCTTCCTGCAACCTGCTCGCTGCCCGCTGTAAACTACTTTCATCTATTCCTTTGTATATATCACTATTATCTAAGATAACAAACCGAATCCCTTCTTTTAGACCCGCACCCCGCATTGCGGGAGAGAACCGCAAGGACAAATTGTCCTTATAAATAATCCGAGTCGGCTCGCCAAAAATTTGGGTAAAATTTGTGGTTGCTTCCTCGCCTTGGTTACGGCTATCCCAAAGATCGCGATCACCAACTGTCAGGTAGTAGGTTAAGTTAGAGTCATCAAAGGCTTTTTTTGCTGCCATTAACTGATCTAAAGTTCCCAAACTTGTAAAATCCCCGAGCCCAATTACGAAATTTACTCCCGTTCCCTGTGCTTGCGAAAGCGCTTTGGCAAGCAAATCATTCTCATCCTCGCTATCCGAAACAAGCGCAAACCTTAAAAGCACTTTCTTATGCGCCCACTCATCACTATCAATACTTTCCGATTGATTCCGATTCCAATTCAAACCAATCGCAACAGACAAAACTATTAAAATCAAAACCAAAAGAAATTTCTTCATCTACATCTTCTCAGGTGCAGTTACTCCCAGAAGTTTTAAAGTGTTGGCAAGAGTAATTTGAGTTGCCGAAATTAGCGCAAGGCGCGCGTCTCTTAGCTCCTTTTTCTCAGTCAAAACCTGCACATTTTCGTAAAATTTGTGGAAAGAATCAGCAAGCTCGACTGCGTAAGTCGTTAGCTGATTAACTGCAAAACTTTCGGCAATATCTTCAACGAATTCCGGAAATCTCGAAATCTGCTTCAGCAGATTTAGTTCATAATTGTTAGTTAATAGTTCATGGCTAGGTTTCCAGTTTCCAGTTTCCAGTTTCCAGTTCGCTTTTCGCAAGATACTTGCGATGCGCGCATGCGCATACTGCACATAATAAACCGGATTGGCAGCTGATTTTTCGCGGGCTAAGGAAAGATCAAAATCAATATGCGTATTAGCATCATGCATCAGAATAAAAAATCGCAAAGCATCGCGGCCAACTTCGTCCAAAACCTCCCTCACAGTTACAAATGTCCCCGATCTTTTCGACATCTTGACGACTTCACTGCCCCGTTTAAACCTCACCCATTGATAAAGAATTACCCTAAACTTGTCTGTATCATAACCTAAACTTTGTATAACAGCTTTTAATCTTGGAACATGACCATGATGATTGGCACCAAATATATCAATAACTAAATCCGGTTTGTCTTCAAATTTAAACCTGTGATAAGCAATATCATTGGCAAAGTAAGTAAAGTCCCCATCACTTTTGATGACTACACTTTCCCTATCCTCTAAAAACTTGGCAGCTTGTCCCGAGTCGACTCGAGGAACGAACCAGATTGCACCATCTTTCTTTCGTAAAGCTTTTTTCTTTTGCAGGAAATCTATAGCTGATTTTGTTTTGCCGGATGATATAAGCTCGCTCTCTGCCTGAACCTTGTCAAATTTAATCCCCATATTCTCACAGTCTTTCAAAACGTCTTTTAAAAGAATCTCGACTGCTTTCTCTCCAGCTTGTTTCGAGTTTCGAGTTTCTAGTTTCGAGTTTTTCGAGATTTGATCGAGCAAATCTCGAACATATTCCCCTTTATACTCTTGATCCTCAAGTTTTTGGCCGCGCTCAACGTTGATGATTGACTGTCCAAGTTTTTCTACCTGTACACCTACATCGTTATGATAATATTCGCGAAGAACTCTGTAGCCGGAAAACTCCAGAACCGAAGCTAAAGTATCCCCGATTGGCCCGCCACGGGCGTTGCCAAAGTGCAAGGGGCCGGTTGGATTAGCGCTTACAAACTCGACTCGAGCTTTTTTACCTTTGCCAGTTTGGTTCGATCCGTATCCAGATGCGGATTTGAGTACATCACTAACCTGTTTTTGCCAAATTTCGTCTTTTACAAAAAAATTAATAAATCCGGGGTCTTTAACCTCCAGTTTTTCAATGTAAGGCTGATTTTTCAAACTATCAGCCAATTTCCTAGCAAATTCAACCGACGACTGCTCACTTCTTGTCCCTTGTTTCGTGTCTCGTGTTACTACCTTTAAGGCCACATTGGTCGAATAATCACCATGCTCCGAATTGCCAGGTCTAGAAACCTCGACCTCGCCATCTCTTCGAGCCTGAACCTCAGAGCCGATGGCCCACTTACCTACTAACTCACTAACCGCTTTCTCAATATCTTTCCTAATCCGACCTCTTAACATATGCAGTAATTGTCAGATCTCAATAATTAAATGTCAAGGGAAAATTAAAACCTAACGGGAAACCTCTGTAAGAGCTTGCACAGCGCTTACTTGATCATACTTCAATATAGCAAGGCGCGTGATTAAATATTCTTTACCTCTTACCCTTAAAACACCAACTAGAGGGGCAATCGGGACATGGGCTTTTTTCAAAGCCGACTCAATCCAAGCTATACGTCTGTTAGCCCTTATACCTAAACCTGCCCGACTCAAACATTCACTGGGTGTAACGAAAAAATGTCGATAATTTTTATAGAAATTAAGGTCAGCTTCAAAAAGCAATAGCTGTCTCAGCCCTGAATCTTTCGGAACATTTTCAAATCGTTTTGCAAGACTACGATATAAAAATCCCTTAGATTCTGGCAATAAACCTCTTCTACGCCGATTGAGGATTATTGTTTGGATCGGGTTTGTGGTTCCGTTAACTACAATTACTTTCCCTTTTTTTGTCAATTTTCCTTTGACTATTAACGGGAACGCTTCTGTAAAAACCCCATCGACTGTATTAGACACCCCTGTGCTCGATCTATATCCATTGCCGTTCGTTAATGGTTTGTCAGTCGGAATTTTATTAAGTGGAAACGCCCTTTGTAGCTCTTCAGAACAATTACCCCAGAGTAATTTTATAAAGGTCTTAATATGTTCTTGCGGTCCAGACCTCAAATTGGGTTCGTTGCTAGTGCTATTTCTTGAGTATCCAAACATTCGTCCTATATCTTCTTTACTAGCCTTACTGCCAAAATATATACCGGCGATATTTCTTTTTCTGATCCACCTTGCTTCGCCGTCAGGGAACTTTCCAAGTACCTTTGGAACAATTAGGTGTGCACCTTCTTCCACCGCAGCCCTTAAAAAAGCATGTGTCACTGGCCATGCGTGGCGATTAAATTCTTCTCCAAATGGGTTCCTAAGCTCACTAATAGTTCTCCGCGGTTTTTGATGATTAGCCAAAGCAATTCTTGCCGATGTTCTGCGCAAAGTTTCTCTTTCCATAAACAGAAATTATACTACTCACGATTAAATTTAACAACTATGGGGTTTTAATTGATAAAATAGCTGGCTCCATCACTATCTATTTCTATCGTACCACTTGTATCATTTCTTAATATTTTGATACCTTTTAACGTTAAAATATCCAACACTTCTTTATGCGGATGGCCGAAGCGATTCTTACTGCCGACTTGGATTATGGCAATTTGCGGATTCACTTTGTCTAAAATTTCCTGATTCGTTCCTGTCTTTGACCCATGATGCGAAATTTTGAGAATCTGACAGGGTTTATTTATCAAACCCTCGAGAATCTCCTTTGGCAAATCTCCTGTCAAATACGCACAAATAGCCTCTCCCGATCCGGTATCGGGATTATACCCAAGTCTTACAACTGCAGAACTATCATTGATATCAGAAGGCGGCGCAATCTTCCAGACGTTTGACATCACAGTAGTTGGCCACAGTACGTCAAAAACAATTTTATCCAGCTTTAATTTATCACCGGATCTGCCCAAATGAACTTCTGATTTCTCAGCAACAAGCAATTTCTGCCACTGGTTAAAAAGCGCTGTTGTATTTTCAACTCCGCTCCAGATAACCCTCTCAACTTTGTACCTGTTAAACACTTCAATCTGTCCTTCCATGTGATCCTGCTGCGCGTGCGTTAAAATCATCATCTCGATAGTTCTATCCCAAAACGGCATATTGGCGCCCAAACAATCGACAATTTTTGCACCCGGTCCGCTGTCAACAACAACCTGCTTGCCCTTCGGTGTCACAATAAGCATACCGTCCCCCTGACCGATATCACAAAAAATTAAACGCAGTTTGCCAACCTTCTGGCTTTCTACAATAAACAAAATTCCCAAAATAATAAAGATTGCGGCCAGAGTTAGAAATAGCTTGGACTTTTGATACATAAGTTTTAATTTCTAATTTCTAATTGCTCTAATTTCTAAAAAATGACCACATCTCAATCACTAATTGGGACTTGTGATTTTATTAGGTTAATTAGTCATTAGGTCAATTAGAGTAATTTTGCTAGTAGTCTTACAATCTCCGAAAAGTATAAAGCCGGCACATAAGCCAGATACGCCAAAAGCTGCGCCAGCGGCATAAAAATTAGACTGGAGATGGCGATCAAAAACCCTAGTATCATTATCGGGAACACAGCTTCTGCAACCAAAATGTTGGCAAGCGGTGCAATCGGCGAAACCCGCGAAAAATAAAATAAAATTACCGGAGCTGTAAAAAGAAAAGCACTAACCGGAATTGCTGCAACTTGGAAAAATAGCTTTGTGGAATAAAAGACACGGGTGGTACCAGTGGAAGGGACCCCGACAGCGCGGAGCTTTGATCCGTTTTTAATTTGCGCTGATTGTTCAGATAAACGAGCACTGGCGGGAGGGAAACTGGTGACAGGACCCGCAACTTTGATAAACCATTGTCCCAAAGTCACAATTCCTAAAGTCGCCGCAAAAGTCAGCTGAAAAGAAACTTCAAACAAAGCCTGTGGCCAAACTAAAACTATCAAAAGCGCGGCAATCAGCAAAGACCAGACAACACTTGCTTCCCTTCCCAAAAAAATCGCCAGAGTTGAAACCAAAACCATAATGCTGGCTCGCACAACCGGCGGTTCGAATCCCGTTAAAAACGCATATGAAAAAACTGCCAGTATCGCCAAAATCATCGACTGCCTCCTGCCTAAATATTTCGTAAGCGCCAAGAAAATTCCAGCAACAATCATCAAATTCTGGCCGGAAACCACCACCACATGAATTGTGCCTGTTTTGATAAGTTCCTCCCGAAACTGCTGAGAAATTGTGTCAACGCCCAAAACCGTCCCAACAACCAGCGTCGCCTCGCGCGAAGGCAGCAGCGCACCAACATTTTTGGAAATTTTGTCTCTCAGCTCTGACCTCCATCTGGAAAAGCCTAATCTTTCACCAACTTTCTCAACTCTTGGATCAAACATCCTCCCTTGCTCATCAAAAGTTCCCTCGATCCTCAAACGGTCACCCACCCGATATCTTGGATACAAATCAACGTAAACTCGCGAATCGGCCACATAAATTACTTGCGAAAAATCATAATTTCTTGGCTCGCGTTTTACAGTTGCTTCAAATTTTAAAGGCTGATTCTTGGGCAAAATCGTTGGCTTATCAAGCCAAACTCGAAAAAAAACTGAAAAAACCAGTAATATAATGAAAATGAAAAGTTGTAATCTCGACACGATGTCAACTCAGGCTGTGAAACTTCTCCACAAGGTCGAAGATTAATATTGTTCGAGCTTGTTGAGAACTTCCACAATTTTGATTTTTGATATTTGATTTTTAATTTAAATCTGTTAATAAACCGTTATCAGATCCTTTATTTTATTGTAAGTAGCACTGCCAACTGCTTTTTTGGACAAAAGTTCTTCTGGAGAGCTGTAAGGACGCGAGGCAATGATTTTTCCGGCAGTCACCGGACCAACGCTAGGCAATGTGTCCAATTGAGATTCACTGGCCGTGTTGACATTAATAAGTCCCGATGAACTCTCCCCCGCAACTTGACCGGAAGTCGCCGACTCGCCCACTTTTGGCAAATAGATCTTTTGCCCGTCAGAAAGTTTAGCTGCTAAATTAAGAGATTCGGTATTGGCATCCTCTGTCAGCCCGCCGGCCAAAGCAACCAAATCATTAACTCTGGAATCAGCCGACAGCTTATAGACTCCCGGCGCATTAACTGCTCCATCAACATGCACGACAATTTCTCCGGCTTCACTACTGGCGCTTTCCTCAGAACTGATTATTTTGATATCGTCTTTACTTGATGAGCCCTTCAAAAGAAACGTGCCGGCTCCAAAAGCCAGCATAAAAAGCCCCACAAACAACAAGCCGACAACAGCTAAATTAATTTTGTTGGAAAGAAATTTATTTAGACTTGAGTTCGTCTGGTCAGAATCATTTTCCGATAAGCTTTCAGCCATTTTTTAAACTCCACAATTAAATCGCGTGCGCCGCGCTCTGTCAACTCAGCATTAACTACTCCACCATGGTGTGGATGGCGAAACAAACGCTTATTTGAAGAAGAAAATCCATGAGCATAATGAGTTAGCTCGTGTGCAATCGTATACTCTACAATTTTTGCGGGAATTCTTGGCGACCTAAACATTGAGGTAATGGTAATGATGCTTTTCTGTGGTTTTGTTCGCTTAGTTAATAGTTTGATACCTTTTGGTTTTAAAAGCCGAATTGACCCAAAACGAAACTTGGCCTCCCTACCCCATTTGATTTCAATCGGGTCAGAAAGTTTTACGCTGGCAAAATATTTCTTTAGAAGAAATTGAAGTTTTTCTTCGAGCCACTTCTCGTCGCGCATTGCAGAGTTAATTGTATGTGATTATTTGTGAAGCTTCAAGAAGATTAATTAATTTTCGGTCGAAGAATTTATATCTGTTTCCAATTGCTTTAAATAATTTCCCCCCACGAATACATTAAATCTTGGTCTAAGAAGCCACTCACCATTTTCGTCAAGCACATAAACATCAATTTGGTGTATAAAGTACCACTTTCCGTAAACTTTACCGTCTGGCCCTTCAATCTGGCCGAGTCCATTACTGGAAGTACTGCCGCCAGGATAAGTAACCCCGTAGTAAGCTTCAGCGACAACTTCCTGTTCAAATGGAGCCCAGCCAATAATATTACTATCATCACGAGTTGGATCAGACCTTACCGGAACAAAATCCAAATCGTTTCCTAAAAATCTATCTGTAACCAAAACTTTTGGTTCTTCCTCTTCAATTGGCTTACCGTGGTATTCTCTAATTGATTCTAAAGAGACACTGTCTCTAACAGGATCGACGTAGTCTTTGTATGTCGGACGACCAGATATCTCCCAAGCTGCTGCAAGACCTCCAACTATTGTTAGAAATAATAGTGTATTTCTAAAATAAGGGTTTTTGACCAAAATATCTGGAGAAATTCTCCCAGATTCCCCATTTAAAAAAGACCCTTCAGGTCTTCGCTCATTCATATTAACCTATAATGTTAGCAGCTTATACTTAAAAATGCAAGTTTTTATTTAAAACTCTACAAAAACCTTAACCAAATTATTTGAAGCCTCGACCAATGCCTTCCCAACTGCTAACTCCTGCCTTTTTCCATTCTCATCAACAATGACAATCGGTCCGTCAACTAAACTGGCAAAATTCTCATGAAGCGGCAAAATATCAAAATTGCCCTCAGAGTTGGTGCCGGACAAACTTTTAACAAATCCACTGTACACTAAATGCCCTTTATAAGTAGGCGGCATGACGGCCGTATAAAATTTATCTCCTCTAAGCTCTTGTGCCACTTGTAGCTACCCCCGAAAGCGTTGAAATATATAAAAGTTTCTCATAAGGCCATTCATCAATTTTACCGGAAACTATATCGGCAACATCCTCAACCACATCTGCCCGATTCACATAAACCCCTTTTCTGCCCGTCTGGTTTTCAACCATAAAGAAATCCTGAGTCATGTAGTTAAGAAGAATTCTGGCTCTTCTATAAAGCACTCTGTCCTCCGGTGAAAGTTCGTGTTCTCCGGCAATTGAGACAATCCTGTCTAAATATTCATATCGGCTCAATATTTTAATAGCTTCCAAATAAGCCTGATAGTGCCTGTCACCTACAAGTGATGGGCTCAGCAACCCCGAAGTTGAAGCTACAATATCCACTGACGGCCTTCTTCCTTCTTCGGCAATATCACGCGACAGCATCACCTGTGAATCAAAATACGGCATCAAGCTCTGCACACCGGCATCCGAAAAATCATCGGCCGGCACATAAATCGCCATTATCGAAGTAATCGCCGCATTATTGGTAGAAACCAATCTTTCCTGAAAAATTCCAATGTCCGAAGAAAGAGTCGCCTGATATCCGTCTTCAGACGGAATCGTGTTCATCAGAATCGAAAGCTCGTTTCCAGCCTGAATAAATCTGTAGGCGTTGTCAACGAAAAATAAAACGTCTTTGTCTTCTTCGTCGCGGAAGTATTCGGCCAGTGTCGCTGCTGCATATCCGGTTCTGAACCTAACCGATGGCCTCTCATTCATTTGTCCAAAAACCAAACTGACATTGGGCAGCACATTCATTTCCGTCAGGCTTTCGATCATCTCCTGCGCTTCACGGATTCGCTCGCCAATTCCGGCGAAAATACTTATTCCCTTATGGAAAACCGTAATATTGTGCATGAATTCCGATAAGATAACTGTTTTACCGACTCCCGCTCCGCCCAACAGGCCGATTTTCCCGCCTTTCAAAAACGGCGTAAAAAAGTCGATAACTTTGATTCCGGTTTCTAAAATTTCCCGATTAACTTTAATCGATTGAAAGTTTGGCGGCGTACCGTATATCGATCGCCTTTTATTAAGCTTAATTGGACCCTTGCCGTCGTGTGGTTCTCCGAAAACATCGACAATTCTGCCCAACAGACCCGACCCGACCGGCACGCTTATAGTTTCAAATTGTCTGACAACTTTAGCACCGCGATAAAGTTTCGAAGGATCTGTATAAGCCAGACAGGTTATGCGGTCATTAGGCGAAGAGCCATAAACCTCCAATTTAACCGAATTATCTTCAGATAGTGTCAAAAGTTCGTGTCTGCCCGGTTTATCCCGCGCAAACAACACCTCGACAACATCTCCCAAAATTCCGGTTACGACTCCAGTGTTCTCTTCAGGCATATTTTAGTTCGTAGTTAATAGTTCGTAGATCATAGTTCATAGTTACTATGATCAATGATCTCAATACTCAGACCTCATCGGTACACGGTGAATATACTACTGCTTTCCCAGATATCTCTTGATGAGTAAAGGGCGGCCATTTTTCGGTTATTGATACTTCTGATGACTTTTATCTTAAACTTCTCAAATTTTTCAATATTTTCAGAAAGCCTTTCGGCAATCTCACCAATTTCCAGAATTTTGACACGGATGGCATTTTTGGCTAGGCCATTCTCGTAGAGTTTCTGCAGCAGCTGACTGGTAATTATCTGCTTTTCCAGAAAAGCGAGTGCGGCAGCCGGCTCCGGCTTAACCAAATATTTCTTAATTTCAGAGGGTGTTGCATTGACAACCTCCTGCGCCACATCCTGCTTTATAACATCCTGTGTAAGGATACTTTTGAATTTGGCGAAAATTACCTGGATCTCTGCGTAACTGGCCAGCAAGGTCGCAACCTCATGAACAATATTCCAGTCAGGTTTTTCATCATGGAAATCATAAAATGTATATTTGAATTTCGGCCTTTTCTTGTCTACTTCTTCTTTTCCGGGCTTGCCAATTATCAGCGCATCGGCTTCACCCGACTCCATCTCTTTCATAAAACTGTCAATCATAAAATTTAAAAGGTGCCCGTAGTAGCTGGGTTCCGAAGAAACCAGAACAACAATTTTTCTCTTTGAAGGTTTTCTTGAAGGCAGCCGCAGTGCTGCTTCCCGGTTTTGCTTCTTGCCAACTGTCGAAATTTTTATATTGACATAGGTCTGCTTAACATCGACTAGATATCTGTCAAGATCTTCAACCCTCTTCTTATTTACCTCCATTCTTTTGGTAGCGGTATGTTCAAACGCGCGGGTAATGGAAGTCAGAACATCCAGGTTTTTTTCAAACTTCTCAAGTTGCTTTTTTGTGCTCATTTACCTTTCTCCTGCCAAAAGTTTGGCTATATTTGGACTCGCCTTGACGACAACCGCCTTAAACTGCTCAAGGTTTTCGCATCTTTTGATTTCCAGTTTCAATTTGTCCAGAGTTCCGGCATTTGCTACCTCAGTTAATTTTTTGATATCGGCTTCGATCTCTTTGCCGCTTTTAGCGTTCCAGAATTGGGCTAAGAATAAACCTATTATTATTAATTGTAATTCTTTTGAAAGGACAACGTCAGAGCCTTGATTGAAAACTGCCTCCAGTTTCTCACTGTTTCTGAGTATGTTCATGGTTTGTTCTGTCAATTCGACTCCGAATCTGCCCAACTCCTGAGCCTTTCTGGCTTGAGCAAGCATCATATGCAGATGTGTTGCAATTGCTTTTTCCAGCTTAGTGCGTGTTTGATTGCCCACTCGCGACACCGAGAGCGTAAAAGAAACAGCTGGATGCCTGGCCTTTTTCTGTTCGGCAACGTCCAGAAAAATATGTCCGTCGGTCATGGCCATCAGATTTGTCTGAATGTATCCCGAAAGGTCTCCTTCCTGCGTTTCCGCAACCGGCAGCAGCGTAATACTTTTAACTTTGCCGCTTTTCATCTTTATATTGCCGGCTCGTTCAGCAATTCTTGCCTGAATATGAAAAATATCGCCTGGATAAGATTGCCTTCCGGGAGGCCTTCTGGAAAGTAGGGAAAGCTCACGGTAAAACCTAGCGTGAGTCGAAAGGTCGTCTAACACCAATAAAACGTCTTTGCCGCTGTCGCGAAAATGCTCGGCAATCGCCATCGCGCTATAAGGTGTCAAATAAATCATCGGCGCCGGATCACTGCTTGAAGAGCCGATTATTATTGTTTTGTCCAGTACTTTCATATTTGAAAGATAGTTTTCTATTCGCTTCATATCCGATTTTCTCTTGCCGATGAGAGCATAAATGCAAACAGTCCCCAGCTTTGCCTGCGAAACAATTGTTTGCAGTGCGATCGTGCTTTTG
>Ga0209541_10014551_pt1 | contig 11842 bp, 11 predicted proteins | sample RifCSPlowO2_01_FD_184027 | JGI IMG/M metagenome (GOLD analysis project Ga0209541, IMG submission 184027) | Groundwater microbial communities from Rifle, Colorado - Rifle CSP2_plank lowO2_0.1 (SPAdes) (version 2) | ecosystem: Environmental > Aquatic > Deep subsurface > Groundwater | place...
GGTCATTTCTCTCCTTTCTCATCTGTTGAATATTTTCGACTGCCAAAAATATAAAAACAATAATTGATATAAAAAACATAAGAATAGCCAAAAATTTATTTTTATCATATAATTGAGCAACGCTATATAATCCAAGTGCAGTCAATCCATAAATACTGACTATTTTTAGCCTTGCCATCCAGATTATTAGGGTTCTTTTTATATTTAAACCCTTATCTTCTACTTTCAGCTCTTTCTCCTGTTGAGGTGGAGAATTGGATATTCCTTGTTATGTGCCCCGTAAGGGCTGAAATTTAGTGCAACGTCCCGAAGGGAAATTTCAGAGTAAGTTGGCGGGCGATTTTATGCAAACCGGGATAGGATTATTAAAGAAATTATTGCGAGAGCAATTCCAAATATTTCTATTGGATTGATTTTTTCTTTGAAATAAAACACGCTTACTAAAGTCAAAATAATTATAACACTAACACCATACAAAACGCCGAGTGTTGATAATTTTATTTTCCGCATTACAAAAAACCAACCGAATGCTGTAAGTCCATAAATAACTGCACCTAAAATTAGCATTTGCCAACCTGAAAAGGCGTTTTGTAATGAGGCGTGTTTTATGAGAACGTCAGCAAGAACGGTAATAGCACTTAATCCTATCCCGACTAAAAAAACAATTAAAATTGTGTTCATAATAAATAGGTAAATGCTTGGCTTTAATAATCTTATGAGACCGCCAACTTATTGAATTCCTTGTTAAATGCCTTTTGAGTTACGAAGTTCTCAAAAGTTTCGTCCGAAAAGTTCGAAAACCCGCCGTAAATCCCAGTTGTCGCCGTAGTTTTACTTAATTTTAATATGATTTAGTTATTTATCTTTTCTAAATTGTGGTTCTTTTTTGATGAATAAAATTTTTCTTTTCTGATTAATTCTAATTCGTAATCAATATACAAACCGGGCGTTTCATTCTTTAATTTGTTTTTATCAATAACTATATCTTTATCTCGTAAACTGTGGAATCTGCCGAATTTGTTATTTGGTGATTTTCTGGATTGCCCTTTTTTATTGTATTGATAGACATAACCATTATACTCTTTTGGACTTATTTCCTCTAATTTTTTGCGAGTTAATTCAACGTAATTTTTATCATTGTCTATTCCAATAAACTTCCTATTAAGTCTTTTTGCTGCCAATGCAGTTGTTCCAGTACCCATAAATGGATCAAGAATTATATCATTCCTATTAGTAACCATTAAGATTAATCTTTCTAATAATGGCTCGGGTAGTTGGCATGGATGTTCATCTCTTCTTTTTTTGTGTCTTATTCTATGAAGGTCTGTCCAAACATCACTTAAAATTGTGCCAAATGGATGCATTAAATTTTTCTTTCCCCCGTAGTCTTTTGTCACTTCTCCACATTTAGAGCATCTTTTGTGGGGTGCCCTTAAATCATGAAATTTGAAATCTCTTTTGGATTTAGTATAATATAATATTCCATAATGAGCTGGCAGTAACGTTTTTCCAAGTGGTATACTCATAGCATCCCAAGCTATCCAATGCCTGAATATCATTCCTTGCTTTCTTAGATGATGCCCATATTCAATCAACCACTTTGGAATATTATGTAAAAGCAAAGTACCATTTGGCTTTAATACCCTAATCATTTCATCAATCCATTTATAACACCATTCAAGGTATTCGTAATCTGCTTTCGAATCCTCATAGTTACCATAATCTTTTCGCAAATTAAATGGCGGATCAGCAAAAGCTACATCAACAGATTCTTGGGGTATATTCTTCATAACTTCCAGAACATCGCCTAAAATAATCTGATTAATAAATGGCTCTATCTCTTTTTTCTCTCCAGATTTATTGATTGTTTCAATAATGGGTTTATACATTTTCATAGCAGCCCTTTGATAGTGAATTTTTAATTAATGTCTTGAATCTGTCAAGCTCTCCTTTATCGAATGTATAAACATGCTTAAAAGCCGAAACAATTCTCTTAAGATCGCCTTGTCTTACATACCATCCAATTCCATCAACAAATCCGACAAATAGGGCATTAGGATAATATTTTGCTATTTCTTCAGCTACCGTCATTTCTGTTTTTGCTTTATCCCCCATACCTGAAGAAGTAGTTACAACATAAGAAGATTCTATAATTATCTCCGGATTAGTTTTATCAGGAATTATAAAATCCATAGTTCTTCTAAGATTTTTAAGATTTCCTCTTACATACTTGACACCAAGTTCGTGAAGTATATTTTCAATTAATGTTTCAGGATTATTTTCTTTTGTTGCACTATAAGAACCCTTTACTTTATATCTAACAATTGTGTCAATTAATGAATCAATCTTAAAATTTAATTTATTAATATCTAATTTTTTATATTCAAAAAGTGGAAGAGCTTTTCTTAAAGCTTTGACAGTTGAACCTTCAAAAATAAGATTAACAATCCCTTCTGCAATTTTTGGTTTGTTTTTAATTAAAGATTCAATTTTTTGTAAGTTCCATTCATTAGTGAAACCTTCTCTTGGCCATTCCGATTTATTTACAAGTTTGTTTAGTGAAGCATCATCATAAACCCTTACAAAAGTTACTAATCGTAAAAGCATCTCTTTGGAAAATCCAATTAATGTGAGTAATGATTGCAAACCATTATCTTTATTTTTGATGAATTTAACAAAAATCTCTTTCTTCAATCCATTGTTATCTACATCATTCTTAAGAAGGAGTAATGATTGATTCACTGATGAAATGAACGACTCATTAATCTCAACCACCTTTGCTGTATTTTGCTGTATATGGTAGCTTATATAAATTTATCGTGTATAATCAATCCAAAAAAATCCGCCGAAGGTTTGTTTGGTTTAAAACTATAAAAATTCAAATTAATTCTTTGAATTCCCTATATTTATCAATCATATTAAGAGCCTCTGCAACAGGCTTGTATGCTATGAAGCCGTTATAAGTGTTAAGACCTTTAGCAAAACCTCTATCTTCTTTTAATGCATTAATCCCTTTGTGGAAGTTCTTGGATAAGCTCCAGGCATGTTGGTAACGCAATAATGTGTAACTCCGTGCTTTACAAAAACCGGATCAGAATGAGTAGTTGACTTTGAAGTTTCTATACAACCGCCTTGATCAATACTTACATCCACAATAACGCTGCCTGGCTGCATTGTCATTATCATTTCTTCTGTAACAACATAAGGGGCTTTTGCACCCGGCAATAAAACTGCACCTATAACTAAATCAGCGTCCTTTACATGCTCTAATATATTTTCAGGAGTTGAAAGAAGCACATGCGCTTTTCTTCCAATAAACTCCCTTAAATTATCCATCCTTTCCTCATGCCTGCCGAATAGGTATACGTTTGCGCCCATGCCATAAGCAGTTTTGGCAGCATGTCTTCCAACTACTCCGTCCCCTATAATAACGACCTTGCCATAAAAGTGCCCTAAAACCTCTCCGAGCAAAATGCCTTTGCCATTATTAAATTTGGCAAGATAATAAGAGCCAACCTGCACAGCCATATTTCCTGCAACAGCTGACATTGGAGCTAATAATGGGAGCCTATTATAACCGTCTTCTACTGTCTCATAAGCAACTGCTGCTGTCTTGTTTTTCAGCAATGCTTCTGTCAAAGTTTTTGTGACACCAGCAAGATGGAAGTATGTAAATACAATTTGATTTTTTAGGAATTTATATTCCTGCTCCAAAGGCTCTTTTACCTTAACAACCAAGTCTGTTGACCATGCAGTCTGTGCATCAACAATTTGAGCGCCTGAATTTTTGTATTCTTCATTGGAAAAACCGGAATTAATGCCCGCATTCTCTTCAATCAAAACAGTATGTCCTGCTTCCTTCAATTTTTTAGCTCCTTCCGGAGTTAAAGCAACCCTGTTCTCTTTGTCTTTAATTTCTCTTACAACGCCTATTTTCATTTTTTACCCTCACATTAAAATTTTTTATCGGGTATGCTTAAATTAATTAGAAGTTATCAACCCCTAGAGCCTTGTTTGTCATCTCTATGCTTTTTTTCCCGTCCTTGAATCCTGTTGCAGCCCTTATGGCGTCTATGTTTTCCAAAACGACATCGGATTCCTGATGTATGGCCTGCAGATAAAACAATTTTTTTCCTTTTACGCCAATGCCTTCCTCCCAGACAACTATCTCAGGCATATCTCCCCTTAACCTGCCAAAATCCTTTGCAAGCTCCATGACCTCTGCTGTAGAGCGCACGCGCTCAGCATTCCTAACTACACGAACGCGAGTGGTTTTCCTGAACAAATCAAGGACTTCTTCGGCAGTTGCGCCTTTTTTAAGGTCTACAATAAGGCTGTGCATATGCATCAAAGTTGTCGGAACTGACATTGCTGTTGTAAAGATATTCACATCATGCAGCACAGTCTGCACATCAGGGCCGTGATGGCTGGGCAACTCCAAAACAGGAACTATTGCATTTATAGGCCCATGGTAGATGTCCCAAGGGTCTGCTGCCCTTCTCACCATAGTTGCATGCACGCTTTCTATTCCATAGCTTTTATTTATTGCGTTAAGAGTACGGCACAATCCTGTTGTGTTGCAGCTTACAACCCTGATGTAATCTTTATACAAAGCCTCGTCATAATTACATTGCGCGACGAAACTTGCATCTGCAGTCTCTGGCTTTTCGCCACCCTGAAAGACTGCCTTTATTTTATTAGGAAGGTAATAGTTCTGCTTATTTTCTTTCCCAACTTTTTTTGGAGTGCAATCAACGATTACTTCTGCATTATCAAGCAGGTTAGTTATATTTCCATCAATCTTAAACCCTTTTTCCTTAAACTCGCTTTCATTGCCTGTTACAAATACCTTAATGCCTTTTTTCCTTGCGACTTCCACCTTATAATCATAGGAATGCCCTGTTATTCCAACCAGCTCCATGTCTTTCTGCATAGCAACTGCATCTGCCACCCTTTTTCCTATTGTACCGTATCCGATTAAGCCAACTTTGATTGCCATATTATATTACACCTCATTAAATTGCATTTCATTAAACAAAAAGCCTTATTCCTCTTTTTCCATATCTTCAGAATATTTTCCTATTGTTGCAAGGCTGTTCAGCTTTGCACGCTTCAAAAAAGCTTTTTGCCCGGCTTCAAGGTTTTCATGCTTCCCTTGCCATGCCTTCAATGCAGGCTCTTGCAAAGCCCTTGCGTAAGAAAAGCTGACATACCACGGCAGATGCTCGTTTAAAGCATGCATTGCATTTAAATGAGCGGTTGCCTCTTCCGGTGATTGACCTCCAGATAGGAAATTAATGCTCGGCAATTCTGATGGAACTGTTTTTTTCAATGCTTCTACAGTCCTTCTGGCAACTTCCTGCACACCTGCCCTGTTGTCAGCCTGCTTTCCTGAGATTACCATGCTTGGCTTCAATATCGCTAAATCAATGGAAATATTTCCTTTTTTTAATGCAACAAAAACTGCCTTAAGGACTTTTTCAGTAACTTCCTGGCATTTGTCTATAGAATGAGTGCCATCTATCAAAACTTCCGGCTCTACAATCGGAACAATGCCATGCTCCTGGCATATTTTTGCGTATTTTGCGAGGTCTTCTGCATTTCTTTGGATTATTGCAGGACCTGGAGTTTTTTCTGAGATAGAATAGACTGCGCGCCATTTTGCAAACCTGCAGCCTGATTTTTTGTACTCTTCCAGCCTATCTCCCAAACCTTCCAATTCTTTTGTATATTGCTCTGCAACTCCATTAAAATCTGCAAGCCCTCGATCAACCTTAATTCCTGGAACAACTCCTATACTGCTTAAATGCTTCGGGAACAAAACCCCAGAATCTGTTTTCTGCTTTAAGGTTTCCTCGAATAAAATGACGCCGCAAAGGTACCTTTCAATTCCAGGTGCTGTCAAAATTAAATTGCGGTATTGCCTTCTTGTCTCTTCTGTTGATTCAACATTTATGCTTGCCAACCTCTTTGTAGCTGTGCTTACGCTTTCGTCTGCTGCAAGAATTCCCTTTCCTATAACAACCATGTCTTTTATTGTTTGTTTGAGTTCGTTAGTCATCATTATCAATTATTTTTCATTAAAACGTCCTATTTCATGTATATATTATTTGTTCTAATTATCTTGATTTCAATTTATTTCTTTGAACATTAAAAAATATTAATAATGGGGAAAAATTTCTATCTTGCTTCGTTATTGAAATTTTCGTCTTCTGGTGGTTGTACACAACTACTTTTGATGTTTTTTGCTATCACGTTTCATAGAGCAAAAAATCCCCTTATTATTATTTATTGAATAAATATTATTGCTGTCAATCACAAATTAATTTAAACTCAAAACTTCAATGGCTTAAATTTGAGGTTATGGTGCGCTTCTATGAATCTTACAGTTTTTGTCTTTGCCCTCATGACAATTGAATGCGTAACAGCGCCTTCTCCTGTGTACCTTACTCCCCTTAAAATTGTCCCGTCAGTTACTCCTGTTGCTGCGAACATAGCTTTATCGCCCTTAACAAGATCGTCCATCATGAGCTTTTTTTCTACGTCTTTAATACCCATCTTTTTTGCCCTTTCTATTTCCTCGTCGTTTCTAGGCTTCAAGCGCCCCTGTATTTCCCCATCCAGAGCTTTTAACGCTGCAGCAGCTATTACCCCTTCCGGAGCAGCGCCTATTCCCATCAAAATATCAACACCAGAATCCGATATAGCAGGAGCTAAGGCGCCAGCTACGTCACCATCTCCTATGAACTTTATACGGGCATTGCATTTTCTTATATCCTCAATCAGCTTTTTGTGCCTATCTCTTTCTAAGACTATAACAGTAACGTCTTCCGGCTTTTTATCAAGCTTGTCTGCAACAGCATAGATGTTGTCTTTTACCGATGCGTTAAGGTCAATAGAGCCAACCGCTTCCCTGCCAACAGCAATTTTATCCATGTATGTATCCGGAGCGTGAAACAAATGCCCTTTAGGAGCAGCAGCAAGAACAGTTATAGAATTATTGCCCCCTTTAGCGGTTATAGTTGTGCCTTCCAATGGGTCAACAGCAATATCCACTTCCGGGCCATCTCCAGAGCCGACTTTTTCGCCAATATAAAGCATTGGGGCTTCATCTCTCTCACCTTCACCTATTACAATAGTGCCTTTAATGGAAATGCTGGAGAACATCCTACGCATAGCCTCTACTGCAGCATGGTCTGCGGCTTTTTCATCTCCGCGGCCCATCCATTTTGCAGAACTTAAGGCTGCTGCCTCTGTTGCCCTTACAAACTCCAAAGCCAGATTCCTGTCCAAATTGCATCCCTCAAAACGGAAAAATGGAGCTATATTTAAATCTTTATAATGGGGGGGTTTATTACAGCAGGCCAGTGGTTCGACATAAGCACTCCAGAAAGGTACGAGGCAGCAAAAAAGAAATGGATGGGAGTAAGCTCTTATGGGGAAGATGAATAAGATTATTATTAATTTATTTGATTTATATGTGCACAATTAACCGAAATATTTATATAGTATGTGCCCATACAATATTATATGACTTACGTAGAATCCATAAAACGAAACAATAAGGAGTATTACTACCTTACAAAAAACATAAGGCTCAGCTTAAACAAATGGAAAAAAATCAGAATTTTTCTTGGGGGTAAAAAACCTTCAAAAGAAGAACTAAAAAAACATGCAAAAGAGATAGAAGATAAATCAAAACCATTCTTAAAATTGTCAAACTATGCTTATCTTTCAGAGAATGATGCAGAAACTTTACAAGATTTGAAAGAAGGTTACAGTGTATGGCTCAAACACATTCCTAAAAGCGTGAAAGAAAAGTTGAATGAAGATTTTGTAATACGTTTTACTTACCATTCAAATGCAATTGAGGGTAATCGCCTTACCTTAAGGCAGACTGCTCTTATCCTAAAAGATAAAGCGATTCCTTCTGGTGTACGTGCAGAGGATTACAATGAAGCAATAAATGGAAAAGAATGTTTGGATTACATCAAAAACTACAAAGGAGAGTTAAATACAAAATTTCTTGAAAAAATCAATGGAATTCTTACAAAAAATACAGGGGTAGTCTATGGCGGAAGAATCAGATTTTTTGATGTGCAGATACAAGGTTCAACACATGTTCCTCCGCCTTATAGAGAAGTCAAAAAACACATACTTAATTTCCTTAAATGGTACAGTGCAAATAAAAATAAATTGCACCCTTTTGAATTGACTGTATTGGTTCATGCGAAATTAGCATGGATTCATCCATTTGAGGATGGCAATGGAAGAACTGCGAGAGCAATTATGAACTTTATTTTGATGAAAAAGGGATTCCCGATGTTTTTTATTCCATTTGAAAAAAGGGAAGAGTATTACAAATCACTAGACATTGCTGATAAAGGCGATCACAAAGAGTACACATCTAGAATGCTCCGATTGATTATTGATCAGGTAAGAAGTTACTGACATAATAAAGAAGAATAAGCAGTATTATGGTGCAATAATAAATGTTCGATACTGAAAAAGAGATGCTGGAAAGTGCGGATGTTATTAAGAACTTTGACTTTGATATAACGAGGGAGCTGGCAAGAGAAATAGGAACAAAAAGAGTCATATTTACGGGGATGGGAAGCAGTGTCTTGTTTCCCGCTAAACAGGCTAAAAGCAGGGCATTTGAGCTTAATATAAATAATAGGGTTGAGGAATTTTTTGCCTCTGACTTATTATCTTACAATGATTTTTCTGAGACTTATGTTTTGTTGTGCAGCAACTCTGGCATGACGAAGGAGACAATTTTGCTGCTTGAACATATTAAAAAAAAGGAAGCCAAGTGTGTTGCTGTAACTGCAGTCCCAGATTCCATACTAGCAAAGAGATGTAAGGATAAGATTATAATGCAGTGCGGCTTTGAGAAAGGAATTGCTGCCACTAAAAGCGTTATTGAGCAGGGCTTAATACTGGATTCTTTAGTGCTTAATCTGGCAAAGAACCAAGGCAAAAAAATTAATTTTGACAAAATAAAAAGATATGCAAGGCTTGCTTCCAAAAGCATTTTATGGAATATCAATGCAAATGTGCCAAATAACATGGTTAATGCCTTGGCAAATGCTTCCTCAATATATTTTATCGGGAGAAAAACTGGTGTTGCGGATGAAATTACCTTAAAGGCCCATGAGATTGCAAGAAAAAATGCGTTTTTCTATCCTGATACACACATAGTCCATGGGATAGAAGAATCTATAGAACCTAACCCGATTGTATTATTCGAGCCAAGCAAGTTCAAAGATTTCATTAGCGATTTTAGGGATTTTTCCAGGAGGATTAATTGCAACCTATATGGTGTTGACAGCAAAATGTTTATAGAAGGAGTGAAGATAAAGTCTACACCATACTTTGAAAATTATTGCTTATTGGCAGGAGGATGGGGCTTGCTGAGAAACATAGCAAAAAAACAAAACATAAATATTGACAAGCCCAAGAAGGCATTAAAGGTTGGAAATCCGTACAAAGGGAAATAAATGCAATAGTTTTAGTATTAGATTTGTAGCTAAGAAAGCAAATTAAAATGAATGTACAATGAATAAAAGTCCAATAAAGCTCACAACCAAGTTTATATTATTTTTTCATTGCCCAAAGAGATTAAGTTTGCTATAAATAATGACGTAGCAAATAGTTGTGTGCATAAGATAAATATAAACTTCAATGGACGAATTTAAAATGACCGATAAAATGATTAATGAATGCTATGAAAAGGCAAAGGAGGTGATAAGGCAATGCTCTACTAAGCACGGCTTGTTTGCTTCTGCGGGAAAGCATGGTTATGATGCAATATGGGCACGGGACAGTATGATTAGCTTTCTAGGGGCAAGTTTAGTTAAAAGCACATTATTAAAAAATACGTTTAAGCAAAGCTTAGTAATTCTTGCAGATAACCAAAGCAGAAACGGGCAGATACCTAATGCGGTTGACAAGTTCAGCAAAAGAAAGAAGCATGTTGATTTTGCATCCATAGATTCGAGCTTATGGTATATTATCGGGCATTACATTTATAGAAAAAGATACAATGACAATTCATTATTTAAAAAATACAAAAAAACAATAGAGAAGTCATTATCATGGCTGAGTTGCCAAGATGTAGGAGAAAAGGGGATGTTGACCCAGCTCCCTACAACAGACTGGCAGGATGCTTTCCCCCATAAGTACGGCTATACAATAAATACGCAGGCATTATACTGCAAAGTTTTAGAGCTAACTGGCAATGTTGAGGGTGCGAAAAAATTAATGCTTGCAGCTAATAAAGACTCGGATGCAAGACTTTGGAATGGGGATTTTTATGTTCCTTACAGATGGAAAAACCACAATAAATATCAAGAGATCGGGAACTGGTTTGACAGCTTGGGAAATCTTCTTGCAATAGTTTTTGATTTAGCTGATAGGCAAAAAGCAGGAAAAATCCTTTCGTATGTTGAAAAAAATAAAATTAATATGCCCTATTCCATAAAAGCAATCTATCCCCCGATAAAAAAAGAAAGCGAATACTGGCAGGATTATTTTGAGGATTGTGATGCAAAAAACGAATATAATTACCTTAACGGAGGAATATGGACATACATAGGGGCATTTTATGTTTTATGCCTAATTAAACTAAAAAAACTTAAAAAGGCTGAAAATGAATTAAAAAAACTTGCAGAAGCCAACCTAAACGGGAATTTTCCCGAGTGGATTAATCCAGTAACAAAAGAATCACATGGAAAAATGCAGGCGTGGAATGCAGGAATGTTTATCCTGGCTTATGAAAGCCTGAGGAAGAGAAGAGTTTTACTCTAACCCAAGCCTTTCTTTTATTATGTCTATCATCTTCTTTGCAGTGTTCCTGTAATCAAGGGTTTTTACAACATGTTCCCTTGCTTTTTTACCCATCTCTTGCCTTAAATTATCGTCTGTAAGCAGCTTTAATGTGAAATCCCTTAAATCGTTTATATCTGCCCTGTAAGCAAATGTCTTTGGTTCCTGAAACTGTAGTACCTGTTGCTTATCAAACCCCATTGACGGATAAACCCATTCCTGATTAAGTATGACTTCCTCTGCTACCTTTGCCAAAAAACCGGTTTTGTTGTGGACTATTGTTTCTGAAGGACCCATCTTATTTATTGAAACAACGGGCTTTCCACATGACATGGCCTCAACCTGCACCATGCCAAAGCCTTCCAAGCGCGAGGGGGCTGCATAAATATCCGCAGCATTGATAAAATGAGACATAAACATCTGGTCAAACTCATCTTCCAAAAAGATGACTTTGTCTTTTAACTCCAGGCTTTCAGCTAATTTAATCTCATGCTCTCTCCATTCCCTTGCGCAGTCGCTTGGCCAGGATTTGCACACATACTTCCAATCCTTAAATTCCTTGTCAACTTCAGCAAGAGCTTTCATCATCTCCTGGCTTCCCTTAGATGTTGTGTCACCACCTATGGTCAGAATCATTTTTTCATTTTTTTTAATGCCAAGAGTTTCTCTTATTGCATTGCTTATATAAGGGTTTTCTGCAGGCCTGAACATGTCTGTGTCTATGCCTATATGCATCGGAACTATCTTGCTTATGTCAACACCATCCCTTTTGTAGGTCTGCCTTACCCATTCGCTTGTTGTAAACATCAATTCCAATCTATTGAATTCTTCCTGGTAATTTGCAACCCAGCCATCGGCGTTAAACCACGGCACAGGCTTAATGCCATACCTTAATGGCTCTTGAACTACATCAGGAACATTGCCCCAGAACCCGATGCCAAAAGCAACATCCGGCTTTAACCGCTTCAAATAAAACTCTTTCTCAATGCTGCCCTTGAAATGGCACGGTATA
>Ga0209541_10014552_pt1 | contig 11842 bp, 11 predicted proteins | sample RifCSPlowO2_01_FD_184027 | JGI IMG/M metagenome (GOLD analysis project Ga0209541, IMG submission 184027) | Groundwater microbial communities from Rifle, Colorado - Rifle CSP2_plank lowO2_0.1 (SPAdes) (version 2) | ecosystem: Environmental > Aquatic > Deep subsurface > Groundwater | place...
ACGAGTCGTACCTCACTCGCCACGATAGGCAGAACCCATCGTAATCGTTCTTCCTTAATTGTTTTTGCCATACATATTGCCATTTCCTCATCGTAGGGAAAACCGCCATATGTGCTTGCACATTACCAAATCGCCTTGACGGGCAAGGCGATTCGGGGTGGAGGAGAGGTTAGGTGTTAATTTCACACCATACATTTTTGAAAATTTGCAGAGTCTTAACTAAAAACCCCTGTATAATAAGGGTTTTTAGTATAACTTTTTAAAATTTTTACAAATATTGCTTTAAGTTAAGTGTGAAATTAACACACACTGGCTTTGCTCTTGGTTAATCTTATGTAATCTTATATACTTGAAGTATAAGATTCCTATGGACGAACTAGCCGCTCAAAATCAGCAAAAGCATCGCCTCGACCTCTGTCTGGAAGGGCTGCCTGCGGATATCCTTTCGCAGGTCGCCAAGATAGATGAATTCAAAGGACAATGGATTGCCGGGGCCCGGCTTTCCCCTCAAGTTTTAGGCCGCCTAAAGCGGTCAACTTTGATTACCTCAACCGGTGCCTCTACTCGCATTGAGGGGGCTAAGCTCTCGGATGAAGATATTGAGAAATTGATGCGTGGAATCAATATTCAGACCTTCGCCGATCGCGATAAGCAGGAAGTTAAGGGATACTTCGAACTCTTGGAAAACGTATTTGATTCATGGAAGAGCTTAACCTTTTCGGAGAGTGCGATCAAGCATTTCCACAAGGAGCTGCTCAAATATGTGGAGAAGGATGAGACGCATCGGGGCGAATATAAAAAGCAGGAGAATCATATGCAGATGATAAACGAAGCCGGCGAATCGGTCGGTGTGTTTTTTGATACCACGAAGGCATATCTCACCCCCAAGGAAATGCAGGAGCTCACGGAATGGACGCAAAAAGCTTTGACCGAGAAAAAATATCATCCGTTGCTTATTATCGCAAATTTTCTTGTCGAGTTTTTGCAGATTCACCCTTTCCAAGACGGCAATGGCCGGCTATCTCGCGTTCTCACAAATCTCCTTCTCCTAAAGGAGGGGTATTTGTATATGCCCTATGTATCGCACGAGAAATTAATCGAGGACAACAAACCCGATTACTATATCGCGCTACGAAGAAGCCAAAAAACATTCAGAACCGAGCACGAAGATATCGTACCTTGGCTGAATTTCTTTTTGAGTATTTTGCTTACGCAGGTAAAGATGGCGGTTGAATTGCTCTCGAAAGAAAACATTGAAAAACTTCTATCGCCGAAACAATTGGCTGTTTGGGAATACATCCAAAAAACCGGCGAGGTAAGCCCGGGTGAAATTGCCAAAGCGACTGGTGTTGCCCGCCCCACCATCAATCAGGCACTCGACAAACTCCTCCGGCTCAAAAAGGTGGAGCGTATTGGCCTTGGCCGGGCGACAAGATATAAAAAACTCTAGAACCCATCTCAAAAACCCAATTTCTACTGCAATGACGAGATTTCCGGCTGCAAGCCGTTCATCCCTCCTCACAATAGCCAAGCTATTCCTCGTCGGGCTTCACGGCTTTCGCTCGAAAATCTCGTATTTCGCTACGAAAGCGATTTTTGAGATGGGTTCTAACTTAATTTTGGAAATCGCCTATAGAAAAAGAATCACAAAAATACGAAAAGGGTAAACGATATCTCAAAAAATTTGAGATTATTGAGACTGATGTCAAATTGCTGATTCATGGGCAGGTTCGCGATCCAGAGGACTTATATGAAATCCCTCAAAGAGTTGGAGAACGAAAACGTATCCAAGATCATCGGGGTTTATCTTGATGACAAAAACTTGTTTTTTTTGGCATCAGGTATTTTTGGGGTCGTCTCCGAAAAACTTCGACACCCAGATGCTTTGGCATTATTTTTCGCCTTTCCTCGCTAAGAAGTTCATGGTACTGATAAACCATCCCGATAATTTGCTTCTCGTAAATCGTCGGGTACTCTTGTTCATCCGTGTAACGCCTCTACCCCGCACTTTTTTTTGCGCTTGCCTTCTCGGCAAGCCCTGGGCGATTCTTTTTCGGTTCGCAATGCTTGCCGGAATCGCCCGCCGTCATGATCCCATCATGACGGCCCCAACGGGAATCGGTTTGCTTCTCGCAAACCCCGCGGAGTGCCCCCGGCACTCCGGCTCGTTTCACTCGCCCCATATTTACGCCTCTTGCCCCGCACTTTTTGCGCCCCCAACCGGAGTCGGACCGGTGTTCCCACCTTGAAAGAGTGGTGTCCTGACCGCTAGACGATAGGGGCCTGGTGAAAAAAGTGGATGGGTGAAAAAGAGTGATGTCTCCCGACGTTTCAGCCCGCTCCGCCGAAGCGAGCGAGGCGAGTCAGAACCCCGACTTCGCCATTGTATCACTCAAATAGTGCGTCGGGGCTAACCATTAGACGATAAGGCCAAAATTTTATTTTATGGTATTGAAACCGCTTTCACTATAACATGTTTGCCGATCGCCCCCTCGGCGATCCCTGGGCGATTCTTTTTCGGTTCGGAATCGCCCGCTAATGCCAAGTAGTTGGCATTAGCCCATTAGACGATAGGGCCAAAAAGTCTGAAATTGCTTCCTGACTATACCATTTTTTCTTTATTTCTGCTACCCTAACTCACATAACAGGAAGGTTCTATACATAAAATTATGGGCGGTTAGCTCAGTGGTAGAGCGCGTCGTTGACATCGACGAGGCCAGAAGTTCGATCCTTCTACCGCCCATTAAAAAAGGTTTTATGAGAAAATATATCAAGCGAAAAACAATTATTATCCTCGCGATTGTTGCAGTCGTTGTTGTCGGGGGCTACTTCGCTTTTTTTAGAAAGAGCGAAGTACAACCGGATTTTGTTGTTGCAAAGCGAGGCAACTTAATTCAGGAAGTCAGCGTAACAGGAAAGGTAAAACCAGCGAGCGACGTGGACCTCGCATTTGACCGTGGCGGGCGGGTTGCAACGGTCAGAGCTCGCGTCGGCGACCGTGTGGGGTTAGGAGGAGTACTTGTTGTCCTTGAAAATGGGGATGTTTCAGCACAGCTTGCACAACAAGAGGCCGTGTTAAAAGCAGAGCTCTCGAAGCTTGAAGAGTTGCGGCAAGGCACTCGGCCGGAGGAACTTCGCATACAAGAGGCAAAGGTTCAGAGTGCGGAGATCGCGCTCGAGGATGCCAAGAAGAATCTTCCCGATAAAATACAAGACGCGTATACGAAAGCAGATGATGCGATTCGGAACAAGACAGATCAGTTTTTTACCAATCCGCAGACAGCAAACCCAAATATAACCTTCGCAACGGATAATCAGACGGAAACAAATCTTGAATCACAGCGAACAACTCTCGAAATCATGCTTGCATCGTGGGGTGCGGCTATTCCATTGCTCAATACTTCAGCCGATCTTGCGGCGGCGAGTAAAAGCGCGAAGGAAAACTTAAATCAGGTAAAAACATTTCTTGATCTTGCGGCGCTTGCGCTCGCAAAACTTTCTCCGACAACGGGGCTATCGCAGACAACAATCGATGGGTACAGGTCCGATATTTCAACTGCGCGGACAAATATCAACACCGCATTTTCGGGGCTTACTACGGCGGAGGAAAAACTTCGGAGCGCCGATTCCGCGCTCGCTGTCGCAAAAAACGAACTTCTGCTGAAACAGGCGGGAGCCACCTCGGGGTCTATCATGGCACAGGAGGCGCGTGTTGAGGAAATACGAGCCGCAACCAGGCGGTATCAGGCAGATCTTGCAAAGACTGTTATTACTGCGCCCATTGCAGGTGTTGTGACGAAAATGGAAGCAAAAATCGGCGAGATTGTCAGCGCAAATTCTATTGTGGTGACCATTATTTCCGATGCTGAGTTTGGTGTCGAAGCATATGTACCCGAAGCGGACATTGCAAAGATTAACATAGGCAACTCTGCCAGTGTTACACTCGATGCGTACGGTGACGATATCGTTTTGGAAGCGAAGGTGGTGAAAATCGATCCCGCTGAAACCGTTGTCGACGGTGTCCCGACATATAAAACGACATTTCAATTTGCGGCAAAAGACAGCAGGATTAAATCCGGCATGACCGCAAATATAGATATTCTTACAGATACACGGGAAGCTGTTATAAGTGTCCCGCAGCGCGCTGTTATTACTCGAGATGGATCAAAATTCGTGCGTATTCTTGGCGATAACGGGGCGGTTCAAGAGGTGTCCGTTAAAACCGGCCTTCGCAGTTCAAGCGGCTCAATCGAGATACTTGAAGGGGTTCAAGAGGGCGATAAAGTAATTGTTTTCACTGAAGGAAAATAGCATGCCGTCTGTCTCGCTGCGTGTCGGGTTTTCTCGCGGTGTTTTCGTTCTTAAAAACGGCAGAATTATCTGTTGGTTACAACCGACAACACATGGCTCTCATTGAATTAAAAAAAATTGAAAAGACATATTATACCGACGATATACCGACGCCGGTTCTTCATAACATGACTTTTTCAATCGATCAGGGGGAATTTGTCGCGATCGTGGGGCCGTCCGGTTCCGGTAAATCAACCCTGCTCCATATACTTGGGCTTCTTGACAGGCAGACAGGCGGCGAGTATTGGTTTCATGGAAAACGCAATGATGATTACACCGATGATGAGCTAGCAAAAATTAGGAACAAACAAATGGGTTTTGTGTTCCAGGCATTTAATCTTCTTCCGCGGACAACTGTGCTTGACAATGTCCGTCTCCCGCTTCTCTATTCAAATGTTCCGGAGCAAGAATGGCAGGATCGCATACTGCGCGCGATTGATGCGGTCGGCCTTTCCCATAGGATATACCACGAATCCGCACAGCTTTCAGGAGGCGAAAAACAGCGTGTTGCGATTGCGCGCTCCCTCATCAACACTCCGCAGGTTATTTTTGCCGATGAGCCGACCGGAAACCTTGATTCGAAATCCGGGAAGACGGTTATGGAAATTCTCGAGAAACTGAATCGGGATTCCGGCCATACAATTATTCTTATCACCCACGAAACCTATACTGCGGAACACGCCGGAAGAATTATTCATTTGCTTGACGGAACTATTGAGCGAGATGAAGTGGTTCGAAACCGTCAAAGCGCCAGGCAATTTATAAAATAGTTGCTATGAGGAAACTCAAGCATAGTGTAAAAATGGCCTTTGGCGCCCTCAAGACGAATAAGTCCCGCTCGTTTCTCACGATCCTCGGGATTGTGATTGGTATCACCGCAATCATGATTATGATGTCCCTCGGGCAGGGGGCGCAGGATCTCATTCTTAATCAGGTTCAGGGGCTTGGCTCAAAGACAATAATTGTTATCCCGGGGCGCGAGCCAAAAGGACCCGCGGATTCCGCGCAGGTGTTTAGTGATTCGCTTCGCGAACGGGATCTAGAGGCACTGTCCAAAAAAGAAAACGTTCCGACACTTGAGCGCATTGTGCCGGTTGTTTTCGGCGGCGCTACCGGTGGCTATGAAAACGAAACATACCGCCTCACTATTTTTGGGGCGTCCGAGGAGATGGCTGACCTGTTTCAATTGAGTCCCGAGGTCGGATCGTTTATAACCGCCGATGATGTCAGGGCACGTACGAGCGTTGTAGTTATCGGTTCAAAGGTAAAACAAGAACTTTTTGGCGAGAGTGATGCGGTCGGCAAGAAAATTAAAATAAAAAATCGCACGTTTACCGTAGTCGGGGTACTTACTCAGAAAGGGCAGGTTTCATTTTTCAATTTTGACGAGGTTGCCATCGTCCCGTATACGGTAGCGCAGTCGTATATTTTTGGCATTAAGCATTTTCATCGTTTTATGATTGAGGCGGAGTCTGAAGATTTGATTTCCACGACAGTTGCGGACATCAAAACAACGCTTCGTTTCGAGCATGATATCAAAAGTCCAGACAAAGATGATTTTTTTGTTCAGACGCAGGCGGATCTCGCCAAAACTATCGGGTCGATTACGGGTGTTCTCAAGGCATTTTTGGTTGCTGTTACGGCCATTTCCCTTGTCGTCGGGGGTGTTGGGATTATGAACATCATGCTTGTTACTGTTACCGAGCGTACGCGCGAGATTGGCCTTCGGAAAGCGGTTGGCGCGACGCGCCGCGATATCCTCGTACAGTTTCTTGCAGAAGCGGTTGTATTGACGGGCGTCGGCGGTGTTATCGGGATTATACTCGGGGTTTCGCTTGCGTATATCGGGTCGCAGATTCTCGCGAGCTACATCGGATCCCCCTGGCCATTTTCACTTCCAATCGGCGCAACCACTATCAGTATATGCGTTTCAACTGCCGTTGGGCTCGTGTTCGGTCTCTATCCGGCACGCCAAGCGGCACGAAAGAGCCCTATCGAGGCGCTCCGGTACGAATAATTTTTTCTTTAGCGGCTAGAGCATACCAGGAAACGGAATTTTCATCCGCTTCGTATTCATATATACTGGTAAAAGTTATGCAAAATTACAGCATACAGCATGTCGCGATTATCCCCGATGGCAACAGGAGATGGGCGCGAAAACGCGGTAAAGCACCCTGGCTCGGGCATAAAGAAGGTGTCAAGACATATGAAAATATTTTAAGAAAAGCTCTTGAGCTTAATATTTTTTGTATTTCTTTTTGGGGGATGAGCGTGGATAATATTACCAAACGCGAAGCGCGCGAAGTAAAATTTCTTCTAGGCTACTTTGCAGAATATCTTCTAAAAGCGCTCAAAGGGAAGGAGCTTTCGCAACACGATGCACGTATATCAATACTTGGAGAGTGGCGCACTCAATTCCCAAAAAAGCTTGTTGCTATCGGTGAGAAAGCGATTGCTGAAACAAAAGATCGAACGAGGCATGTTGTAAATCTCCTTCTCTGTTATGACGGCAAATCGGAAATGACGCGCGCTTTCAAGTTGGCACGGGAATCAAAGAAAAGCCCTTCTTCCCCCAAAGAGTTTCTCCTCACAAAAGATCTTCCTCCCGTTGATCTGGTCATACGGACAGGTGGGGATCCGCATCTGTCTGCCGGGTTTATGATGTGGGATACTGCGAATGCACAGCTCTATTTTTCCGATAAATTATGGCCTGATTTTACTCCATCAGATTTCGAGGGCGCGGTACAGGATTTTCTCCGCCGTGAGCGGCGGTTTGGCGCGTGATTTTACGGTGCGAGGTGATACACTGGATATATGGCGGTTATCGCATCGTATCTCTGGTGGCAATATCAAAGCGGGCTTGAGGAAATATACCGTGCGTGGATGAACATCCACTGGTTTTTGTATAATTTTTTTTCAATCCCGCTTCTCGCGAAAAGTTTTTTTGCTCCCTTCCGCCGCATGCAGGAAAAGAAGGATCGTGGTTTTGATCCTGAAAATATCGCAGAAGTTTTTGTAATAAATGTAATCATGCGGTTTGTCGGGATGCTTGTGCGGACCGTTATAATCGCTGTCGGTTTGGTTGCGGAGACTGTTTTACTGGTCATTGGCGCAACTGTATTTATACTTGCGTTTGGCGCTCCGTTTTTTATTCCTGGACTTATTGGCGTTGGGCTCGCGATGCTTCTTTTATAAACTATGGACGAAACCAGAATTATCGATTCCTATCCTCTGATATTCCGCGCGCTTGAGCTCGATCTTTTGATCCCGCGGGGTACGCGCAAAGCCGTATTTCGCTTTTTTCTCGGTATTTTTCTCGTGGCTCTTGTACTTGCGGTACCGCTTTATGTTATTAACCACTCAACATATAAGTTCCTTGATAGTATTAATGTCGTTTCCTATGTGCGTTTTCTCGGTGTTGCTTTTATTGCTCTTGGGCTCGCGCTCTTTTTTGGTCTCATTGAATTTTTTTATGCCTCAAATATGCGCCCCCCGCGTGTCTATGCCCGGCACGATCGGGAATATGCGCTGAGTGTCGAATTGTCGCGCGTTCTTGCGCGAAGCGGCGTTACTACCGGAGGCCCGGTTACCTACCGCGCGCTTTTTCATCTTTTCTCCGAAACAGAGTTTGCGTCGCATCTTACTGTGCGTCTTGGCGTCCCATGGGAATCTTTTGAAAATTTTCTTAACGCCGCGCGAACCGTTGAATCGGTGGGGGTTGGTGAGTTTTTCCCGCCCATTTTTGACGCGCTTGATAAAAAAGAGACGACAGTCATAACCATGAGCGATCTTCTCTCGCGGCTCTATGATACAGATAGGACGTTCGCGGAGTTTCTTTTTGGGCTCAAAATAAAAAAAGAGGACCTTGTGGGAGCTGCCGAATGGATTGAGAGCGCATTTGACGAGGAAACGCATAGATCACAGTGGTGGGAGCGCGACAATCTTCAGAAGGTTTCCGCTATCGGGAAAGATCTCGGCTATGGGTATACCTATGTACTTGACCGCTATTCGCATGATGTTACCGGTGCTGGGACTCATTTTGCGCGAGAGACCCGCAAGCGGGAAATTCATGCGATAGAAGAGGCTCTTTCCCGTTCGTATGAGGCGAACATTTTCCTTGTGGGCGAGGAAGGAGCCGGAAAACATGCGGTTATCGACGGTCTTGCGCAGAGTATCCGTGAGGGGCTCGTCGCTCCAGCGCTTGTAGATAAGCGCATCGTCGTCCTTGATTATCAGAGCGTTACCGCGTCTACAAAAACAAAAGGCTCTTACGAGGAACTGATGATAAAAATGTTCAACGAAGCGGTAACGGCGGGGAATATCGTTTTGGTGATAGAAAATTTCCCCGGGTTTCTCTCTTCAAGCCTTTCACTCGGCGTAGATGCAGTCGAGCTCATCGAGTCATATATCGCGAGCAATCGGATACAGGTAATCGCGCTCGCAGATCCGACGGGATTTCATCGTGAACTCGAGCCGTCCGGCAAAATCATGAAGCTTTTTGAAAAAATTGATGTGGAGGAACCGACGCCCGAGCGCGCGCTTAATATGCTTGAAGATGCCGCACTCCTGATCGAAGCGCGCTCCGGAAGAATCTTTACATTTCAGGCGCTTCGGCATGCTTTTTCTCTCGCGAATCGATATATCGCGAGCGGCGCGATGCCGGAGAAGGCTATAGATCTTCTCGACGAAATCGCGTCATCCGCTCCAAAGGATAAGCAGATTATGTATCCGGAGGATGTTGAGACTATTGTCGAGAAGCGTACGCATATCCCGACGATGAAAGCGGAGGCAGAAGAAAAAGACAAGCTTCTCAACATGGAACAGCTTCTGCACGAGCGGATGATCGACCAGGAAGAGGCGCTTCGCGTCATCTCTGATGCGCTTCGCCGCGCGCGCTCGGGTCTCAAATCCGCAACTCGTCCCATCGGCACGTTTCTTTTTCTCGGCCCCACGGGTGTCGGGAAAACCGAGACCGCAAAAGCGCTTGCACAAGTATACTTCGGCGACGAAGAGGCGATGTTTCGCTTTGATATGTCTGAATATAGCCAGGAAGATGGGGTAGAGAAACTTATCGGTTCGCGCGATTCGAAAATTCCCGGCATTCTTGCTTCTCGTCTCCGTGAGCGGCCGTTTAGTTTGCTTTTGTTTGACGAATTTGAAAAAGCCTTGCGCCCCGTGCACAATATTTTTCTTCAGATTCTCGACGAAGGATTTTTTTCCGACGGCGCGGGCAAGCGAGTCTCTGCCCGCGAGTCAATGATTATCATGACTTCAAATGCCGGCTCCAACATGATTTTGGATTTGATAACCGCAGGCAAGGATTCGGAGTCCATCAAAGGCGCGATTATCGACGAAATTAGATCAAAAAACATTTTTACGCCCGAGCTTTTAAACCGTTTTGACGCAGTTGTGCTCTATAAGCCTCTTCCGAAGCCCGAACTTGTAAAGGTGGCGATGCTGATGCTCAAAGGGCTCAAGAAAAAGCTTCTCGAGCAGGAGATTACCTTTGAGCCGACCGAAGAGCTTGCCGCGCGCGTCGTTGAGATAGGATACGACCCGATATTCGGCGCGCGCCCCATGCGAAGAGCGGTAGCCGATCGCGTGGAGCAGGTAATTGCAAAGAAAATTCTTGGAGGCGAGCTCAAACGAGGGGATACGTTTAGCTTTAGCAAAGAGGAGGTGGAGGGGTTATAATAAATACAAAGGTTATTTAATCAAGAATTTCTATTTTAATATATGGATAGCATTCTCAATATAATAAGTTTCCCTCTACGTATCCCTTTTGTCCTTCCGATACTCTCAATCTGTTTATTGTTCATAGTTCCGGCATTATTTATTTTATCTATAAAAGATGTTTATAAGGATAAAGCCCTCAAAGATTCCAATACTGCAACTGCGGCAATGTCACACCCAACCCGCCTGGGATATATTCTTGCTGGTATATTCTTTTTTGCTCTTCTGGGACTCGCATTGATAGAAACCAATGGAGATCCTTTCGGCGTGCTTTTAGGTATGACATTTTATGGTATACCCGGAGTCATCATTTCTTTTGCTGTTGGTTACGCAATTTCTTATTTCTCATCGAGGTATAAAATTTCCAGAAAGTAAATCATATATATGGACACCTGTATATTTTGTAGAATTGTAAAAGGCGAAATTCCGGCCGAGAAAGTGTATGAGGATGATCATGCGCTCGCTTTTCTCGATATTTTGCCGCGCTCGCCGGGCCACGTGATGGTAATCCTAAAAACGCATGCAAAAACATTTTTGGATCTGCCGGAGAATCTCATAGGCCCATTTTTTCTCGCAGCCCAAAAAGTGCTCGGCATGATCAAGAAAGCTCTCGCGCCAGATGGTTTTACACTCGGCATAAATCATGGGAAGGTTTCCGGTCAGGAAGTCGATCATCTGCATTTGCATATCATGCCGCGCTGGCAGGGCGATGGCGGCCACCCGCTCCAATCGGTCATCTCAAATCCTCCGTCCGAAGAACTCCGCATTATCGCTGACCGCATTCGCGGTGTGCAATAAAAATTTTTGCGGTCTGCCATTTTTGAGTGTGGCAGATTATGCCGCTGTGTTACCATGATTCTATGGCAGAATTTCCCATTCTTTATGAAGACGGCGATATCGTCGCGATTTCAAAGCCCGCGGGCGTCGTTGTGCATCCCGACCATCAATATAAAGAGGGGACGGTTGTAGACTGGCTTCGCTGTCGTTATCCGGGTATTGAGAATGTCGGCGAAAATGTGACCCGCCCGGGTGTTGTCCACCGGCTCGACAAAGATACGTCGGGCGTTTTGGTGCTTGTAAAAACAGAGGCCGCGCACCGTTTTCTGAAAGAGGCGTTTCAAAAAGGCGAGATACAAAAGACATATCTTGCGCTTGTATTGGGGCGCGTTCGCGAGGAGCACGGGGTTATTGATGCGCCAATTGCCAGGTCCACAAAACATTTTGAAAAGCGAGTTGTCGGCGGGAAACAAGGGCGTGAGCGCGAAGCGATTACGGAATATCGTATACGTGAACATTTTGGCGAAGCATATACGCTTCTTGAAGTGCGTCCGCGGACGGGTCGCACGCACCAGATTCGTTCGCACCTCGCGTTTCTCGGCAATCCAGTCGTTTGCGACAAACTCTATAGCGGCAAACGATATATCTGCCCGCATGGCCTCGGGCGTCAGTTTCTTCACGCCTCGTCTCTTGAGCTCACGCTCCCGTCCGGCGGACGAGTGCGCATTGAAGCGGATCTCCCACCTGATCTCGAGCGGTGTCTCAAAGAATTGCGCGTAAAATAAATATATGGTATAAAAGAGCGCATATGAAATCCCGTTCGAAATAGCGCGGGGTGTCACGTGAGAAATATATTACGATTACAAGGTTAAATTTCTAATTATTAAACTAGGAGAATTCCATACGAGATGAAACCAGCCGATGTAGACATGAAACCCGGAGATACGGTCCGCGTTGTCCAGAAAGTAAAGGAAGGCGATAA
>Ga0209541_10014553_pt1 | contig 11842 bp, 15 predicted proteins | sample RifCSPlowO2_01_FD_184027 | JGI IMG/M metagenome (GOLD analysis project Ga0209541, IMG submission 184027) | Groundwater microbial communities from Rifle, Colorado - Rifle CSP2_plank lowO2_0.1 (SPAdes) (version 2) | ecosystem: Environmental > Aquatic > Deep subsurface > Groundwater | place...
CGACATCAACGAAATCTACACCAACGCGGCATAACGTATGCGTGTCCTTTCTTTTGACCCGGGGTACGAAAGGCTCGGTGTTGCTGTTTTGGAAAAAGAGAAAGGAAAGAAAGAAATTTTACTGTTTTCTGAATGCATCCGAACCAGCACGAAGCTTAGCTTCGCGCAGCGGCTTGCCGAATTGGGGAAAGAGGCCGAAACGCTGATAAAAAAATGGAAGCCGGATTGCATCGCAATCGAGAATCTTTATTTTGAAAAAAACGCTAAAACCGCGATGAACGTTTCGGCAGTGCGGGGGATGCTCCTGTATATCGCCGCCTCGCGCGGTCTGCCCGCGCACGAGTACACGCCCCTGCAGGTTAAGGCCGCCGTGACCGGTTACGGCCGCGGCAGCAAGGCGGATATCGCGCTCATGGTACCCAAATTATTGGCGCTTACTCCCCGTATGCGGCTTGACGACGAGCTCGATGCCATTGCGGTGGGGATTACTTGCCTTGCATCAATCCGATAATTTGCTATAACTTTTTTCATGCAGGATGAATTTGATAAAGACGAGTTTATACTCGACGCGCCGGAAGAGATAGAGGACGAGGAGGAGGTCGAGGAAGAAGACGGAGTAGAAGAAACCGCTGATATAGAAGAAGAAATGCTTTAGTTTGTTTTTATAAACTTATGCTTGCCGATGCGTATAACGTCATCGGCTATTTCCATATCTATACTTTCTATCTTTTTGCCGCTCAAAACCGAGGAGACCGCGCCCTGCTCAACTAGACGGCGAAGCTCGCTTGTTGATACACCCTGCACTATGTCTCTGAGTTTACCTCTACTTACCGTAGGAATGTCAGCGGGTACTCCACCTTGGCTAAACGTACCAACCCAATCGGCTTCGGCTTTAGCTGCCGCGTTTTTTCCGTGATAGAGCGTCACGATTTCGCGCGCCAAGCGCATCTTGGCTTCTTTCGGATGGCCCGCGACTATCCGCGCCACCTCGTCCATCGGCACGCGTGTACAAAGTTCGAAGTAAGTAACAACCTGTCCGTCGCTCATACTCATGACTTTTCCGTACATATCGGACGGCGTCGCAGTAAGCGTGATGACATTACCCTTGCTCGAACTCATTTTAGTGCCGTCGAGTCCGTCGATGAGCGGATTGAGTATCACATTTTGCGGTTCCTGTTTAAAATGCTGCTGCATCGGCCTGCCCGCCAGCACATTAAATTTTTGGTCCGTGCCGCCGAGCTCGACATCCGCCTTAATCGCCACACTGTCATAACCCTGCATGAGCGGGTACAAAAGTTCACGCAACGAAACCCGCTTGCCGGCCTGCAGTCTGCGGGCAATATTGTCGCGCGCGATAAAGTCCGCGACCGAAAACAGGTCCGCATGCTCCCCTATCTGCCGGTACGTAAGCGGTTTGAGCCACTCGCTGTTGTAGCGCATCTCAATTTTTGACAGGTCGAGCAGTTTGCCCGCCTGGTCAAAATACGTTTTCTTGTTTTTTTCAATCGTCTCGGCCGCGAGCATCGGGCGCTCGGCCTCCTTGTCGGAGGTGTCGCCGATAACCGCGGTAAAGTCGCCGACGATGAGCACAATCTGGTGGCCGAGCTCCTGGAAATCGCGCAGCTTGAGCAGGGGTATAGCACGCCCGATGTGCAGGTCGGGGCTGGTCGGGTCAATCCCTAATTTTATGCGCAGCTGCCTGCCGGAGAGCAGTTTTTTCCGTAAATCTTCCTTTACAATCACCTCGGATACGCCGCGGCTAAGCACCGCGGCGACCGCCGCTTCGTCCGTATTGATTTTTGGCGTCCGCGAAAAAAGCCCCATATCTTGATATACTACTACCCATGCACGAGTTTGTCTTGGCCGTACGCAGGAGCATCCGTTACGGCCGGCGGCACTGGAACCTTTTGCTTATATGGGGCATAAGCGCCGGCCTCCTGATGGGCGGCTCAATCCTTTTGTGGGCGGCGACGCTCGAACTCCCCGACCTTAAGTCGCTCGAAACCCGCAAGGTGGAGCAGTCGGTCAAAATATACGACCGCACCGGGCAGGTGCTCTTGTACGACCTGCACGACAAGATGCAGCGCACCGTGGTTCCGCTGGACAGTATTTCCCCGTATATCAAACAAGCTATTGTCGCGATAGAAGACCCGGAGTTTTATACGCACAAGGGGGTCAAACCGACCGCGATTTTGCGCGCTATCTTTACCAACGCGACGCAGGGCGACCTGCTCTCCGGCCAGGGCGGGTCGACCATCACGCAGCAGGCGGTCAAACTGACTGTGCTCACCGCCGACAAAACGGTAACCCGCAAACTCAAAGAGTGGGTGCTGGCGCTCAAAATGGAGCGCTCTCTCAGCAAAGACCAGATACTGGAAATCTATATCAACCAGGTGCCGTTCGGCGGACAGCTCTACGGGATAGAGGAGGTGTCGATGACCTTCTTTAGCAAACATGCCGCGGACATAACTCTGCCGGAGGCGGCGTATCTCGCGGCGGTGCTCCCCGCGCCGACGCGCCTGTCGCCGTACGGCTCGCACCTCGACCAGCTGGAGGTGCGCCGCAAACTGGTGCTGAACAAAATGCTGGAGCACGGATATATCACGCAGGCGCAGCGCGACGAGGCATTGGCGGCAAAAGTTGTTTTTACTCCGCCGCGCGACACCTCCATCTCCGCGCCGCACTTTGTGTTTTACGTGCGGCAGTATCTGGAGGACAAATACGGGCAGGACGCGCTTGAGCAGAGCGGGTGGCGCGTCACCACCACGCTGGACGCCGACCTCCAGACAAAAGCCGAGGAAATAGTAAACCGCAACGCGCTCGCGAACGTGGAAAAATTTAACGCCACCAACATGGCGATGACCGCGGTAGACCCGAAGACCGGGCAGATACTGGTCATGGTCGGCTCGCGCAACTACTTTGATACCGACATTCCCGGCGCGTACAATGTCGCCACCATGAGCCCGGGGCGGCAGCCGGGCTCGGCGTTTAAGCCGTTCGTATACGCGCAGGCGTTTGCCGAGGGCTACACGCCGGAAACCATATTGTTCGACCTGCGGACGCAGTTTTCGACCGCGTGCAAAGCTACCGACACCACCAACAGCGAACCGCCGTGCTACTCGCCTATTAACTACGACGGCAAATTCCGAGGCCCCATGTCTCTGCGCGAGGCGCTGGCGCAGTCCATTAACATACCGGCGGTTAAAGTGCTCTACTTGGTCGGCATTAATGACGCGCTCAAGACCGCCAAATCACTAGGCATCAACACGCTCGGCGACGCAAACCAATACGGACTCACGCTGGTGCTCGGCGGCGGCGAGGTGACCCCGCTGGAAATGACCAGCGCGTACGGGACCTTTGCCGATAACGGCATGCACTTTGACACTACGCCGGTATTGCGCATCGAAGACGCGCGGGGCGATGTTATTGAGGACAACACGCAGCGCAGCGGCACGCAGGTGCTGGATCCGGAGGTCGCTCAAAAAATAAACGATGTACTGTCCGACAAGGTGGCGCGCGCGCCACTGGGAGAAAACGACCTGTTCAACTTCCCCGGACAGGATGTGGCGGTTAAAACCGGTACCACCAATGACTTCCGCGACGCGTGGACGGTCGGCTACACACCAAACATCGCGGTCGGCGTTTGGGCGGGAAACAACGACAACACCTCGATGGTCAAAAAAGTCTCCGGATTTATCGTCGGTCCGGCGTGGAGCGAATTTATGCGCTACGCGATTACTAAACTGCCTACCGAGGCGTTCGTGCGTCCGGAGTACATTCCGTCCGGCAAACCGGTGTTAAACGGCAACTGGCAGATACCCGGGAGCGACGGCCTGGTGCACGAAATTCTTTACTGGGTCAGCAAAAATAATCCGACGGGCTTTCCTCCGTCGGAACCGTCGACGGACCCGCAGTTTGAGCGATGGGATGCGCCGGTGCGCGCGCAATACGGCGGCTACGGAGTCTATATCGCTCCTCCTGCTCAGCAAATACCCGCCCCGCAGGCTCAACCGCCCCAAACGCAAACCCAGTACCAAAACCCCTACGGCGGCTCCTTCATCCCCTCCTACCCCGCGCAATAAAAAAACCGCGCCCACGCCGGGAGCGGTTTATGCGTCGGGGAGCAAATATATGACCCGCAGGTTTGTGTTTGTTTTTGCCGCCGCATCCTCAATTACTTTTTTATACGGCAGCCAGTTTGGCTTGTTCTTGGTGTAAAATTGTATCTCGCTGACCACAAAAGGGAGCCGCACTATTTGCCGGAACACCCTGGTGGCCAAGAATTTGACTCCTTCTTCCGTCAGCAGAAAGTTATAGGGTTCGATTCTTTCCTGCGCGTGCAGGAGTCCGAACTTTCCCGACAAAATAAAGAACTGTGCTCCTTGCTCGAGAGCAATATTCTCAACCAACTTGACGTGTGAACCCACGTACCGCTCACGAGCCGGCAACGGCTCCGGGTTTGCGGCCTTCTCCCGACTGCATATACTGCACACTATTGTCTGTGTTTTCTGCGACATGGCCCTTCCTCTTATTCTTTGGACACAAATCTGCACAGATACTACCCAAAAACTTCAAAAAGTCCAGTTCTACCTATTCATCGGCATGGCGAGGAGTTGTTTTTTGAGTTCGGGAAGGTCTTTTGTCACGGTTTTCCATACTTCTTCCAAATCGACTATAAAATACTCGTGGATAAGGTTGTCGCGCATCCCGGCGATATCGCGCCAGGGGGTGTTTGGATTAGCTAGTTTAAAATCCTCCGGTAGACCCTTTACCGCCTCGCCTATTATCTCCAACATACGAACAACGGCAGCTTGTTTTTCTTCCGAGGCAAAAAATTTCTCTTTTGCAGTGTCTTTCAGGAAAGACTCTATACTAGAAATACTTCCAAAAATATGCCCGACAAGAACATCCGGGGACTTGCTCATAGAAGAGATACCTCGTCTTTTTCGATAAATTTACGAAGTTTTGGATACACCGAACGGTAGGTTAGAACGTCCACCTTTTTATTTAAAGCGCCCTCAAGCTCAAATCTGAGTTTAGCTAATTTAAAAAGTCCAACTGGTTCAGTAAATTCCACAAGAATATCTACATCGCTTTTTTCCGTGTCGTCGCCCCGGGCAGTGGAACCAAATAAGGATGAACGGATTACCCCATATTGTTTAAAAATTGGGGTGGTGTATTGTTTTATTTCTTTTATTTTTTCTTTAGTTACCACACTCATATTATACCACAGCACCGGTTCTTTAGCATCAAAACCCGTACGGCGACTCGTTTGTCCCCTACTACCCTGCACAATAAAAAAACACTGTCATCCACAAGTTTTTTTGATGACTTTTAGTTTACCATTTCGCCACTTTTTAGAAAAAACTAATCGGACAATCCTTTACTACGCAAACAACTTTTATAATTAAGATCTATATCAGAGGTCTGGAGCACGCTTCTATAGCAACTCTCTTTTGCCTTAGTTACTGATTGATCAGCTTGATAGTTCAACCAAGCAACTAAAACCTGAGCAAGAGCAAGAAATACTAAAGTTCCTGTTAACCAGTTCATTGCCCGAGAGTTTTTATTAGAGGAAACTGCGGCTGCTTTTAACCCTGCGTTTAGGGTCTTTACCTCGTCCAACATTTTAAATTCTGTCATCATAATCCTGAATAAAAATTTCACCTATTCATCGGCATAGCGAGGTAGAGAAAGGACTCGTCGCCGGCGTCTTTTATTAACATGGCTTTGCCGGGGCCGTTGCTGTGGAGGCGCACACTGTCGCCGGAAATAGATTGCAGAGAGTCGGCCAGATACCGGCCGTTAAACGACACCGAGACGGACTCCCCGCTTGTCGCGGCTTTTATTGTTGATATCTGCTCGCCTATGTCCGGATTGCGCGACGACAAAAACATTGATTTTTTAACCGTATCAAGCGACAAAGAAACTTGAGCGAACTTATCGGCAAATATCGAAAGTGATTTCAGTGCACCCGCCATGTCCTCGCGCAGAACAACCGCCTCGGTGGTAAACTTTTTCGGTAAAATTTGTTTGTAGTTAGGAAACGAGCCGTCGAGCAGGCGGCTGGTGTAATACACGCCATCTGTCTGGAGTGAAAGTTGGTTATCGGTGTAATAAATTTCCACATCCGCGTTAACACCCTCCAGTATCCGTATAAGCTCCGCCGCGTTCCGCGCCGGAATAAGCAGCTCCGGCACGCTGCCGCCGGTTCTCATCGGCACTGTCTTTTCCGCGAGCCGGAACGAGTCCGTCGCCGCTGATGTCAGTTTGCCGGCATTACCGTACACAAGGACGCTTTGTAGTTCCGGTTTAATAGCGGACAAAGATGCGCAATATAATACATTTTTTATCGCCTTTACAAAATCAATACTTTTTATTGTAAATGAGTGTTCAGCGGGTACACGCGGCAGTAAAGGAAAATCCTCATAAGGAATGGTTTTAATTGACGCACTGGAACTTTCGGTTGTTATTTTTAAAACTTCACCGACAAGATTTACCGAAACAGATTTACCGCGCGTGTTTCCCAAAAAACCGGCGAGTATTGATGCCGGAACAGCCACAATACCGTCTGTTGTTATTTTTGCCGGAATAACCACCTCAACGCCGCACTCAAGATTTGTTGCCCGCAAAATTAATCTACTACCCTCGGCGGTTATAAGCACACAACCTAAAACAGGAAGGTTGGATTTTTTTTCTGAAAAACGTGCCGCTGTAGAAGCGGCTGTTAAAAATGTTTGTAATGTGGTTTCGAATTTCATATGTATTATATAAAAACTATTACTATTATTAACTATGTGGATTGGTGGAATAAGTTGTTTTTATAGTGGTATTTAAGAGTGTTTTGAATTTTTTATTTATGTATTTCATGTGAATTATTGTTTGTTGAGGTGTTGATAGTGGTTGTTTATGTATTTTTTATCAACAACTATTCACATCATTTCAACATCAGCCGTATCTGATGAATTTCATTATTTAAAACACTATCTTTATGTAAATCATTTTTTATTTTATCACATGAGTGTATAACAGTTGTATGGTCTCTCCCACCTAGTTTTTCGCCGATAGTAGGAAAAGAAATCCGGAAGTCTTCACGGAGGAGAAACATAATAACTTGTCTTGGCCGGACAACCTCCTTTCGTCTTGTTTTTTCATAAATACTCCCCTCCTCTACTCCATAAAAACTGGCTATAGTTTTAACGACATCCTGCACGGAAACCGCCTTCTTTTGCGACCCGCTGGCGCCCCGTAGAAGCATTTTAGCGTCATTTATGGTAAGCGGCTGTCCGCGCATCTCAAACTGGATCATAAGGGTGTTGAGGGCGCCCTCAAGCTCGCGTACATTACCCTCTATGGTTGTTGCCAGGTACTCTAAAACGTCATCCTCAAGGTAAAAGTTATGCGCCGCCGCCTTTGTGCGTATAATCGCCAAACGGGATTGGTGGTCCGGCGGCGTGACAGACACTATCATTCCGGCGCTGAAGCGCGACTTAAGCCTGTCCTCGAGGTTTTGTATGACGTTGGGGTGTTGGTCGGAAGAAAAGACAAGCTGTTTGTTGTTGTCGTGCAGGAAGTTAAACAAATGGAAGAATTCCTCTTTTATTTTGTCGCGTCCCGCCAAAAACTGGACATCGTCCATGATAAGCAGGTCGTATTGGCGGTATTTTTCCTTAAAACTCTGCACTTTTCCGGCCTGCAGGGATGACACATAATCCATCGAAAAGCGCTCCGAGGTAACGTAGTAGACCTTGCGCTCGGGCGCGCCGGTGCGGAAATGGTTGCCTATTGCCTGTATCAGGTGTGTTTTTCCGAGTCCGGTCGGGCCGTACACAAGGAGCGGATTGTAGGCAATGCCGGGCTTGCGCACTACAGCCTGCGCCGCCGCGTGGGCAAGCTCGTTAAACGGCCCGACGACAAATGAAGAAAAAGTGAAGCGTGGGTTCAGGTTGCTCTTTTGGTGTACAGCCTCAAGCGGGAGCTCGCTCACCGGCGGCGGTATGACCTTGGGTTCGTCATTATTGCGCTTAGGGCCGCGGGAAATGACATACTCCACCGTCCGTACAGACTCGGAAAGCGTCCGCAGAGAGCGCAGAATGTCCTTATGGAACTTGGTGGAAAGCCAATCGCGCGCAAATTGCGACGGGACGCCGAGCGCCACCGCGCCGTCCTCTACGCGGACAATATGGGTGTCGCGGAACCACGTGTTGAAGTTTGGTTTTGAGATGGTCAGCTCGAGCTCTACCAGCGCATTTTCCCAGAGTTCTTTAGTGGTTGTCATAATGATTTTCAATCGGGTATGTCCAACTGTACTCGAGTCGCGTCGCTACGTCAAAATTGCCAAAAACGTGCACAAGTTGGGGAGTAACTGTGGACAAGCCACAGTTGACAAGTACCACTAGGACAATAAATACAATGAAAACAATAACACAATAAATACGATAAAATACGGGAATGGAACAGTTTAGATTTCGGAAGTGGAAAGTTTATAAAGATAGTCAGAAGCTTTTTTCGGATATTCTGGCGGTGGTTGCTACCCTTCCCCAGCAGTACAAGTATTCTCTTGGAGACCAAATTACACGGGCGAGTTTATCAATAGTGCTAAACGTTGCCGAATGGAGCGGCAAGAATTCAATAAAAGAACTGAATCGTTTTTTGGATATTGCGGTCGGGTCCGCGTACGAAACACTGGCCTGCGTAGATACATTACTGCAAAATAAATTCATAAATCAAAAACAACAAGAAGGTTTAGAAAAGCAGTTGGAAAGTATCTGCAGCCAAATAGGAGGTTTCAAAAAAAAGCTCCGGAGAATAAAACAACAAATACAATAAATACAACAAGTACAACTTTTTTCACTGAAAGTTTTTTCTTTGCATTATATAAGTGCTGTGGTATTGTCCTGCGCAGTCGAACCTGCCGCTTTTGCGGCGAAAAAGGGAGCAAGTGCGATGAAATATCAAGTCACACCTGCCAAGCTAATGGCATGGCAACACCCGCTCGTCAGAGTGGTCGTGAAAGCGGCCAACGAGAAGTCGGACGGCGACTTTAAGCAAGTGCTCAAGGATGCTATTTTCGGCAACTGGGCAGTCGATGGCGAACATGACACGCCACAAACTCAACTTGACTGTGCGGCTGGTTGCCCGCCCAAGAAGAACAATCACCTCTGGGTCGCATGGAATGGTTTCATGCCTCTGCCGTTTACCAAGGATTCGGTGGCCGGCAAGCGCCTGACGGCCATGTGGGCCGAGGTCAAGCAAGAGCAACCCAAATGCGCGCAAGTGCAGGAGTTCAAGTGGGTGTTCTGGCAGCCGGAGCGTGACGACGAGGATGCGGCTTTCGTGGCGCAAGTTCTTGGCCGGGAACCGGTGTATCACGAGCTCGTGGTGTAGGTTATGGGCACGGTCATCTCGATCGTGCCTTTTTCTTTACCACTGAACCCATGTTTTTTTATCGTACTTGTTGTTTGTTGTATTTATTGTTCTTGTTTTGAAGTTGTACTTGTTGTATTTATTGTGATATTGTTCCAGTTATCTATGTCCCAAACATACCAACCAAAAAAGCGCAAAAGGGCGCGCTCGCACGGATTTTTAAAGCGTGCGGCCACTCCCGGCGGTAAAAAAACGGTTCTCCGCCGCCGCCGCAAGGGACGCGCCAAGCTCTCCCGCTAAAATGCTTCGCAAAAAAGCCAGGCTTACGTCGGCTGAGGTTCGTGAGATAATAAAGAGCGGCCGCTCGGTGCGCCTCGGTACCCTGTCGGCTAAGTTTAAAGAGAGTGCTTCGTCAAAGGCGGCAGTGGTGGTAAGCGCCAAGGTCGCCAAAAAAGCCGTCGAGCGCAATAAGCTGCGCCGCGCCGCGTACCTTGCATTGCGCTCCTCCCTACCCAATGGAGTGCACGTTGTTTTTTTTCTGCACAAACCCATTCTCGATAAAAACGAACTTAACGCCCTATGTTTGAAACTTATTTAGTACAGCCTATTTATAATATTTTTATCGCGCTTGTCGGCGTGGTTCCGCACGGCGATACCGGCCTTGCCATTATCGCGCTTACCATCATTATGCGCCTTGTTCTCTATCCGGTATTTACCGCCTCTATACGCACGCAGATGGGAATGACCGCCATGCAGGGCGACATCGAGCTCATTAAAGAGAAGCACAAGGGCGACAAAGAAGCGCTCGCGCGCGAGCAGATCGGGCTTTTTAAGAAGCACAAAGTAAACCCGCTGGCGGGTTTCGGCGCGCTGTTTATCCAGCTCGCGGTTATTATTGCGCTCTACTACGCCCTATTTCAGGAAGGGTTCCCCGAAATTAATACGGCCTTGTTGTACTCTTTTGTGTCTGTTCCGGCGGCGGTTTCGACCTCATTTTTTGGAATACTAAACCTGCTTACCCCGCATCATATCTTTTTGGCGCTCTTGGTCGGCGCCAGCCAATACTGGGCGATATACCTGACCATCAGCCGCACCCCTATCGTACAAAAGGACCCGGACAAGGCCGCCGTGGCGCGCATGCAGCAAAACATGATGCTCTATTTTATGCCCGCGGTTATGGCCGTCACTTCCTATTATTTTGCCGCGGCAGTCGGATTATATTTTATCGCCAGCAACCTTTTTTCGGTCGCGCAGGAGTGGATTATAAGGAACCAGTACAAAAAACAACAAGCACAATAAATACAACCGGAACAATACCAGAACACGTTTTTTGCCGAGTTGTACTTGTTGTATTTATTGTATTTATTGTATGGTAGGGACATGTCCCCCGACTTGTCATCATTTGTATCAAAGCTGCTTGAACTCATAGGGGTTGATGGTACGGTTGAACTTAAAATCGGTCACCGCACGGTGATAGCGGTAACTTCCTCCGACTCGGCGCGCCTTATAGGCCCCAATGGCGAGCATCTGCGCGCGCTCAATATGATTGCGCGCCGGCTGGTGGAAGCCAAGCATGGCGAAGAGTCGGCGGGCTTTCTTATAGACGTCAACGGATATCATGAAACCGCGATGGAAAAGGTGCGCCAAAGCGCGCGCATGCTGGCGCAGCGCGCGCGCCTTTTTAAACACGATGTTGACCTGGAGCCGATGAGCTCTTACGAGCGGCTGGTGGTGCACGAGCTTTTTGCCGAGGACCCGGAAATAAAAACCGAATCAGCGGGCGAAGGAAAGTTCCGCCACATCGTACTGAAGCACAAGAACGATAAATACAATAAACAATAAATACAATAAACTCGAGTCGTACTTGTTGTATTTATTGTGCCGGTTGTTCTAGTCTCACTCCCCAGAGTGACCGGTCGCTTTTTCGTATATAGAGCAGGTACCGCTCGCTCTTGGAGATAGCCAGTTCCGCTATATCGGCCTGCTCTCCCCCGTCGGCGGCGCCTCCGGGCACCGCAACGATTGACGAACGCGCGTCGGTCAGGTCGTAGCGTATGATGCTGACCGGTTTGCCCGCGACACCTTGGTGCACCAGGTCGAGGTAGTTGGTTTCAACATACGAGAGCGGCACCGCGCAGTACATAGTGGTTGAGGTCGCGAGGCTCCAAATGCACGACTCCGGGCTCGGGTCGAACGACAGCGGTTTTGATAGACCCGTTTTTACGGTGCGGTAGTAGGTGGAGCGGTCGGCGCCCGCTGTTTGGTACACGATGTGGCCGAAAGCGCGGTCCGCTATCGCGGTAATGCCCTGCGCGAACATAAGCGGAGCGTAGGTGCCGGTTTTTGCGTCTATTGAAAAAATCGCGCCGGTTACTCCTGATGCCGGCGCGGAACCGGCGAGCAGAGTCCCCTGCTCCGGCCACGAAAGCGCGATTTCGGAGAGAGGCAAGCTTACAATGTTTTTTGCGCCGCCGCC
>Ga0209541_10014554_pt1 | contig 11842 bp, 5 predicted proteins | sample RifCSPlowO2_01_FD_184027 | JGI IMG/M metagenome (GOLD analysis project Ga0209541, IMG submission 184027) | Groundwater microbial communities from Rifle, Colorado - Rifle CSP2_plank lowO2_0.1 (SPAdes) (version 2) | ecosystem: Environmental > Aquatic > Deep subsurface > Groundwater | place: Rifle...
AATGAAGTTATCATTGGTTTTGACGAAGAAAGAATTCGGTCACTCCTTGGCATCAAGGAATAATCTAATTTTTTGCAGTTGCTAACATAAGAAACTCACTCAAGAAAATTACAAACTCAATGGGCGGTCGCCCATTGAGTTTGTAATTTTTATAATCAAAGGTATCTCTTATTTTTTAATTTTTCCGGCAAATAGCTTTCTTTGTCGTATGTTTCGTACCCCTTTCCATAACCCAAACCTTTCATCAATTTTGTGGGCGCGTTTCGAATTTTGAGCGGAACCGGCAAATTGCCATACGTTTTTGCATCCGCCATCGCGGACATGAGACCATCGTACGCCCGGCGATCTTTTTTCTGCGCGCATAAATACGCAACTCCATGCGCAAGGTTAATGGCGCACTCCGGGTAGCCAATGGTTTCCACTGCCCGAAATACTTCGTTCGCCACCACAAGCGCCGTGGGGTTTGCGAGCCCCACATCTTCACTTGCGAATATAACCATGCGCCGCGCAATAAACTTAGGATCCTCCCCCCCGTCCACCATGCGCGCCAAATAATAGAGCGCGGCAGACGCCTGCCCCGCCCGCATGCTTTTAATGAATGCGGAAATAATATTGTAGTGCTCTTCCCCTTGTTTATCATATCGCAAATGCTTTGATTGCAATGTGTCCTTCAGGGTATCTATGGTAATTTTTCCATAGAGTTTATGTGTGTTTTCAAGCATGGCAATTGCCTGGCGCGCGTCTCCGTTCGCCATACGAATTATCCATTCTTTCGCATCTTTCGGAACCTCGAATCCCACGCGGCCCAGTATCCGCGCCATCTCTTGGTCTGAAAATTCATTCAATACGAACACGCGGCAACGTGAAAGCAAAGGCGCAATCACCTCAAAGCTTGGGTTCTCTGTTGTTGCGCCAATAAGCGTCAGGGTGCCGGACTCCACATGCGGCAATAAAAAATCCTGTTGCGCTTTATTGAACCGATGAATTTCATCTAAAAACAGTATCTTTTGTTTTCCCACTCCGCCAGCTGGCGGATGTGCGGCAAGCACTTTTTTCACATCATCTTTCCCCGCCGATACGGCAGACAACTCATAGAGTTCAGTGGAAAGCGCTTTTGCGTAAATCTTTGCGAGCGTAGTTTTCCCCACCCCCGGCGGCCCCCACAAAATAAACGAAAAAAGGTGCTTTTGTTCCATGGCAACGCGAAGTGGTCCTCGAACACCCACCAAATGCTCCTGTCCCACAAACTCTTTAAGTGTGGTTGGCCGAATGGTATAAGCAAGCGGTTCCATATCTACTCACTAGAGCCCATCTCAAAAATAACCGTTGATAATTATAGACATAATACACTTGAGGGCTATAATACTTATATTTCTACTGCAAATCGCAAAAAGCTCGTTGGCGTAGCATGGCTACGCCGCCTCACTTGTTTGCAATTTTCGTAACGAAATCTAAGCATTCTAGCTCCTCATTATTTTTGAGATGGGCTCTAAACATTAATATCCAAATTTTTCAATATCCCATATCTCTTCGCCAATGCGACGTTCTATATCGGTAAGATCGCCAAGAAGTTGTTCCTCACGTTCTTTTTCTTCTTCCCGGAGTTCTTTCTCTAATTTCATTTTTTGTATGGTCTCAAGCTCATGCTGTATATCCCGCCTCAACAACGCAAATCCTTGGCGCACCACTTCTTCCGCTTCGCGCACCTCCTTCATAATCTGTTCTTTTCGCGCGCGTAATTTTCGATGCCCCCGCACCACTCGCGTGGTTAGAATTACAAGCGCGACGCTTAACAGCACAAGGGCTATTTGGTAGATACTGTCATACGCAAGTCGGCTTGATCGAAATTGAACAGCGGTCGGACGCACCATCAGTTCTACGCGCGAACTTGGCGCGCTCAAAATTTCTCCGATACTGCTTTGCGCCCATAAGACATAATCCCCGCTTGAAAGAAACGTATCGTGCGAATAAAACCAATCACCATACTCGTTAGAAAGAGTTTCAAAACTTCTTGTCTCGCCCGTGGCAAGATTTTGCAGATAAAACACCACCTTGCTTTGCGATATATTTGTTTTCCCGCCCACATAGAAAATATCTTGGTTTGAAATATTGCCCGAGACCGTGGTAATAAGAGGCGGATCAACCATAAGTTCACGCGCCTCTCCGGTATGCCCGCGCCATAAAGAACCAATCATAAGCGCCACCAGAAGCATTTTGCCATACTTTTCGCGGTATTTTTTTAATTCTTTGAGCTCATTTCGAACAGATGCCGGCATATCTTTTCCTCCTTCTGCCCGCAATTTGTTATCCTGCCCACGCAATATCAATAGCCTATATCCTAGGAAAACGAACAAAAGCATAAACACAATGAATATCCATGACCACGGAATAACAAACCAGCCGTCTACTTCAAAACCTTCGTTAGATGCGAAACCAAAAAATACATCGCGAATGGTTATGCGTCGCACTGACTCGCGAAAATTTCCGGCATTGTCATACGCGCGCACCAACACGTCATAGCGTCCACGCGTAAGCTCTGATAGTATAAACGGACTCTGCGCTTCAATGAATAACGGCTGATCTGAAGATTGAAATTCCTTGGGCGCGGATAATGGAATAACTTTCAATTCATAGCGACTAATGCCCGAAAGCGCGTCGGTGGTTATAAACCGCACCACGGGTTGTTTCTCGCTGGTGCGCGCGCTGGGACTTATTTCAAGAGGAAACTCCGCGGGTTCTGTGGTGTCAATCTGCAAAGCAAAATGGGTTGTGCCGCCCCACACGCCATTGCGAAACGCTTTTATGTGAAAATATTTTATACCGTCTCCCACTTGCTGATACACAACAAACTGTTCCTGTCCTTCCGATACGGTGTCGGGCGTATCAACCGGAATAGCGTTGAGAACATAACTATACCCATCAGCTTTAATGCCGCTCGGTTGGCTCCATGTTATTGAAACATTAAAATTTTTGTACCACTGTTCTTGGTTTGGGTGTGTTTCAGAAACCACCAGGGGTCCGGCAGGCGGCGGCAATACCAACGTGTAAATGCCGTGATAGTGGTGCTGTAAAAAATCAGTGCCACTACCATCATGCTTCAACACGCGCGATTCATCTGCGATGCTTATAATGGCCGAGCCCGTACCACGAACGCGAAACGTAATAGTGGTAATCAATGCGTTAGTCGCGTTGAGACCGCCCGTAACAACGCCTTGCAATTCAATAGTTCCATTTTGATTGTTAAACCGCGGCGGAACGGACCATAAAGTAACCACGGATTTTCCCGCGCTTGAAGAAATAACTTGGAGCTTATCAGACGGGAATTTCAAAAACGCGGCAACCGCATTCATGTCCACCCCGTTGGTATCCAACATAAGCGAAACATCAAACGTGCTGCCTACCACAAACGTGCCCGTAGACGGCGTCAAGGAAAGCGTCGCGCCATGATCCGCGTATACGGAAGGAGCAAGTAAACAAAAAGCCAGCAATCCTAGAATTCCTAAAAGAGTTATTTTCTTCATGCTTTTAATGCAAAATATAAATAGGACTTACGCACTTCGCCTTTTTCTGTCATCCTCGCGTATGTGGGGATCCAGTTTTAAGCCATTTTTTATGTTCTGGATGCCCGTTTTCACGGGAATGACACCAAGCGTGTAAGTCCTATTCAAATTAATCTATATTTCCATAATACAACAAATATCACTCCTATCACAAAAAATATTATCCACATATAAAAAGACCTATCTGCTATTGTTATCGCCGGTAATACTGCGGCAATGTGTTTGTTCTCTTCTTGATCTGCCGCCTTTACATATATATCACCGGTATGATCCTGATCCTGCCGCACATAGGGACCATCAGTGATATATGGTTCTTCAGCAAATACGTTTTCCTCTGCCTTCTTTTGCTCTGCCAGTTCGGAGCCAGTCCAATAAAACGCTACGATGCTAAAATCACGCAACCCCACCCTGCCATCCCCACTCACATCCACATGACGAGGCGGATTTTGTTTGCCATCCCAATACGCAAGGATAGAAATATCAGCTAAATCAACCATGCCATCACAGTTGATATCACCAATAATATTCTGAACACATTTCTTCTCCCTGATTATTCTTTCTATAATCCGATCAATAACGCCTGAAATTGCTCCCAAAATACCTCCGCTACCCGGAGGAGTTGACACAATGGCGGTAGCGCTTGCCACCGGCATTGCAGATACCTCTGATGAAGTAGCAATAGAATTCCCAAATGCATCTTGGGCGCGAACTATGAAATAGTAGGTTGTGCCGTTAGAAAGCCCCGTACGCGTAGAATTTGTCACGTTGCCCAATGATGCAGAATATGTGTACGGTCCACCTGCGGTGGTAGATTGTCCTACATTATAGCCACCAATGCTCCAACCCTGCGCCGCGGTTGCCGCCGACCACGTCAAACTCACCTGTCCGGCGCCCGCGGTAGCAGACGCGACGGGAGTAGAGACCATGGGAAAATACAAAAATCCACTCACTACTTGGTATCCCGTCGCGGTACTTGTGCCCGTGGCAATCTGGGAAATACTGCCAAAAAGCTGGTAGCTGGTAGATGTAGAATATTCACCGGAGTAGAGCACAGGAGCGGAGACGGTGTAGTCGGTGGAAGAGAAGTCAGTGGCAAATGCAGTATATCCATTTAGTAGCAGAATAAAAGCAATGATGATTCCATTTCTCATTATGTATTAAGCAAGTATTAAGTAGTAAGTATAAAGTATTAATGAGAAAGATTTTGTGCACTCTTAATAAGGCCGTTTATCATTTTATGAACCTCAATGGTTATGTTTGCTATTTGAGAAAATGTTGCCTTTTCTATATATCCAATATCTCTTGATAACAGAAGTTGGTTTTGTAACTCTGTAGTTGAACCAAGTGCAATAAAATAAAATTGAATTTTCTCTTTAGAAGATTTTCTACTAAATCCTTCTGCAATGTTTGAAGTTATAGAAAGCGCGCTTCTGCGTATTTGGCTTGTTAGACCAAAAAGCTCTTCTTTTGGAAAAGTTTTCGTGATTTTGTAGATTTCCAACGTAAGAGCGTGTCCACGTTTCCATGCTTCAAGATCAGTAAAAGATTGTATTTTGTTTTTCCTTACTACTTGATACTTCATACTTAATACTTAGTTACAATCTCAATACCTGCACAACAAACTCAATCACTCCTCCCAACGCACTCGCAAAATACCTAAAGAATGGAATCCACACTTCTCCGCCGCCGCTTTGCGTGCCTCCCGTAGTAGTAGCTGCTCCATGTGCGCCGCTTCCTCCTGTCTCACCGCTGCCTCCGCTTGTGCCGCCTGTTGTGGTTGCCGCACCCTTTGCACCACTACCTCCAACAGGCGAATCACCCGCGCCTACGATATTGGTAAGAATCTGCGGATATTGGGTGTAAGTGGCAAACGTGGTTGCGGATCCTTCCACCATCCGAAAACAGATTGTGGCGTTAGAAAATCGCGCCGATGCGTATTCTATGGGCCAATCATATTCAACTTTTTGGCTTACGGTTACCGCGTTAGGATTGGTAGCCGACGGGTTTAACTCTGAAAGAAGCCCCCCCACATTAGAATCGCTCAACAAGGTTGATGTGATGGTGGTAGAATCTCCTTGGCTGGTATTTGCCAAGCGAAACGTCACATCACCTCCTTTCGCGCCAACAGGGGCCCAATTCGTAAGAGCAGAACAAGAACTTCCCGACGGCAGTTCCGCATATTGTATGCTAAATGAAGTATTATTTGCTGAAAGCGCACTTCCTGAAACGGTAACGTTCATACGCAGACGCACCACATCTCCTCCCCCCACCCGTTCGTTCGCGGATGTCATCGGCGCGTTTTCCGCAAGGCCATCCCAAACAGTAGTAGGATTTAACAAATTGTTATCTTTATAGAGCTGATACCGATTTTGCGTGTAAGCAGTGGAGCTTGCAATACTTATCCGGGCATACGCAGAATAAGTAAAATTTGTGGTATCGTCCGCGTTGGTAACGCGGAAACAGTAAGAATCGCCCGCCGCTTCAGAAGTTGCCTCCACACTCCACTCAAGCTCGGTAAACTCTCCAGCAGAATGCGCAATGCCGCTAGAAATACGACTTGCTGTATCTTGCGTAACACCCGCCCGAAAACTTCCGGTAGGATCGGTGAGATTGCTGTTATTGGTGCTTGCCGCTCCATTTGCAAACCGCGCGGTGGGAGACATTTTCCATGCGTATGAGGTGGAAGATGCCTGATTCGCTACGATCACCCATGTGGAAAGATTGGCACACCCCGTATACCCAGCGATGGTGCTGGTGGCATATTCAAGCTGATAAAGAGTTGTAGTAGCTATGAGCGCAGTAGTTTCATCTACCAAAATACGAAGGCGTGTGGTAGATGCTGTTGCATTGCTCCCACTGCTAAGATGTATGTCTTCATCTGCTAGCCAGGATGCGCCGGAGCCAACCGTCTCTTCTGCTCCGTAAGCGTGGGTGGTGGAACTTGCCGCTCCATACCGATATTCCTGTTGAATCCAATCGGCGGAGCGGGTGATGTTAGATGTCCGGACTTCGTCAATAATGCCGTCATGTATATCACTAGCGCCATTATCAGTCCTGCCCATGGAAGTAAGAGCTGTTGCATCGGTGCCTAATGTAAAACCTCCTAATGTTTCTTGAAGCTTGCCATCTACATAAAAGAGTGTTGAGCCGGCATTAGGCACAAAGGCAATATGAGTCATTCGCCCAGCAGTTAATCTATAAGTGGTATTTAAACTGCTTGTTTGGCTTTGAAAAAGAATATCTCCATCAGTAATGCTAGTAGTCATATTAAACCGCATGTTGGCGGCATCGTAACCATCACGCTTCGCAAAAATAGTGGCATTATCTCCAAAATCATCCGCTTTTACCCAAGCAGAAATCGTGAAAGGCAACGCTGAAATATCAAAACTGGTGCCTAGGTTTACCCAATCATCCGTTCCATCAAAATTCAATGCGCCGTTTATTCTTCCGCCAGTAGTATATTCATCACTGTCAAAATTCGTTCCTATGCCATTATTCGCGTTACTCGTTGAATCCCCAAACTTCCGCGCCGCCGTTGAAGTAGCCGCCAAATGCCATACGCCGGCAAAGTTAGAGTCCCACACGCTTGAAGTTGCAGTACCAGAGGTAGTAGTTGCGGAATTATTGTAGTACATCCAGATGTATTGGCTTGTGGTAGCCGCTTCAAGAAATGGAAGCTTTACCCATACCGTTGAGGTGCCTGTCTCATCCCAACTCTCCACTTCATGCTTCAACATAAGCGTGCTTGAAGCATTCACAAACCGAACATCAAAGCCATGGTTTACTGTTTTTGAATAATCTATGTTTGCCGCACCCCATTCATCATTCGCGTCCGCGGTAAGTTTTATTGGCACGGGGAAATTATGCAGGTTCTCACTACTTGGCGCATTATTAAACGTAATTTTGCGGCGGTTTTGAAAATCAGAATCCCACCAGTCGCCCCCAGCGCTTTCCCCGCCATTATTCGCCCGCCAACGGTAGTGCGCTTGTGAGAGAGCTGTGGTGCTAGCCATATTTATTTTCGGATACGCGCTATAAGTAAAATTTGTGGTATCGTCCGCGTTAGTAACGCGAAAACAGTAAGATGCCCCATTGGTAAGAGCAGTTCCTTCAATGCTCCATTCCAGTTCCGTAAATTCCCCGGCGGCATGCGCGATGCCGCTTGAAATGCGCGCCACGGTATCTTGAGTAACACCAGCACGAAATGATCCGGTGGTATCTGTAAGGCCGTTTGGGTCGGCTATATTGGTAGTTGCGCCACCGTTTGCAAACTGTGATGTTGGCGACATTTTCCATGCGTATGCGGAAGTGGATGCCTGATCTGCCACCCGCATATAGGTTAAAGCGGAACAGCCCGCGGACGTACTTGTGGCGTATTCAAGCTGATAGAGCGTAGTGGTTGCCGTACCTGCGGTCTCATCCACCAAAATACGGAGGCGCGTAGTAGAAGCAGTGGTATTATTTGCTCCGGTTAGCACCGTGTCTTCAGCGGCAAGCCACATAGTACCCGTTTCCCCTTGATGATTCGCGCGCCAGCGGTAGCCGTCTTGGGTAAGGCCGGTGGTAGCAGTATAGACAATTTCACATCTACCGGATTTGCCAGCCTCACCACCCGCCTCACCAGCCCCCCCGCCACCGCCAGGTATAGCGCCAGCACCGCCCGCCTGAGCGGTATCACCACCACCACCACCACCTCCGCCTAAATCATTTGCGCCACCCGCGCCACCCGCGCCACCATTACCCTGGGCGCCACCCGCGCCGCCATGCGCGTTATCCCCCTGCCCGCCAGCGCCACCTTTACCACCTCCTCCGTTACCTCCCACATCACCGGCACCATGAGGTCCCCCTGCGCCTCCGCCACCACCTGCAAGATCGTTCGTACTAGTGCCATCACCACCATTTCCACCATTAGCTTTTGTGGTGCCGGTTGAATGACTAGCCAAGCCGCCTGTGCCGCCAGCAGTCGTGTCACCCGTACCACCCTGCCCCATAGCGGCAATAACAGTAGTAGTTGCAAAGGTTGATGTTGCGCCGTTCTGTCCTGCGCCGTCACTCGTGCCGCCAGCACCTCCTGCACCTATAAAAATGGTGTATTGAGTACCTGCTACCAAACTACTTACCGTAGAAGAAGCGAATCCACCTCCACCGCCGCCTTTTCCTCCTCCACCATCCGTCCCGTCCTTACCACCGCCTCCTCCGCCCCAACACGCAACAATGGCAGATGTAACTCCTCCGGGCACAACCCAGGAACCATACCCGGCTGAGTTAGTGCCCGATGCTAACGTAAAAACATCTGTGGTTGCATATGCTTCGTAAACTTCAAATTTCTGCGCAACTTTCTCAAACCGTTCCGGAAATGGAATGTATGACACAAACGGGGAAAATACCAACCCGAACACAAGAAAAAATAAAACTGCATGTGTTAGAATGTTGAATATATATTTTTTTGTTTTAGAGTTCATGAAAATAGATAGATTTTTTGAGGCACTTGACATAGTATGTTTGTTTGATATAGTGCATGCATAAACGGCTTCGGCCTCGGTCTCGCTTTGGCGGGATCAGACAACACAAATTTATATCTTATGGAGTCAAAGGGGCCACCTCTGGCGAGGAATTCGCAATTGCCATTCGGATAGAGGGGTTCGATTCCCCCTCGGTCCATACTAGAAATCCTATCCTCGGATGGGGTTTTTAGTTTTGACGAAAAATGGTTCATGACGGCTGATTTTGTTCATTTGTATCTGCTGGATTTTCTTCGATTGTTTGTGCTGGTTGGGTTTCCGCCGCGGGGTCTATCGAATCCGGTTCTGTTTCTACCTGCCCCGTTGAATCCGAAGAATTGTTCGGAGTGTTTTGAGATGTCTCACTTTCTTCTGGATCCCTGATTGATTCAGAGACGTCAACGCTTTCAGATGGATCCCTGATCTCGTCCGGGATGACAGATCCTTGCGGGTCTGTCACTTCCACCGTGCGTTCTGCCATAGAACTATTCCCCGCCAAATCCGTCGCTTTATACGAAATTGTGTATGTCCCCGGCACGGATGTATCAATATCATCCCCGGTGGTTTCCAACCGAATATGAATATCCTGTGTCTCGTTATCGGAAAGACTAACCCCCGGATCTAAAAATCGCGCGTTTTTATCAAGAGTGATTGGATTATTTCCCCGCAGTTCAATCGTGGGCGGTTCTGTATCCCCCACAGCTCCGCTATCCTCTGACGAAGATTGGTCATCTTCTTTATACTTGATACTTTCTACTTGATTCTCGCTGTCCGGAGGCACTTCATCACAAACTCCCCCGTGTGTCTTCGTTGCGCCATTCGCAATTGATAGACAATACGGTTCTCCCGTAACTTCATCATAGAGCGTAATGCCAGTTGGTTTATCTTTACTGCCAATCGTGAGCGTTCCCGTAACTATATTTTTAAAATAGGCAATACTGTCGGTTATTTTTGCGCCCAAAGACGCAAGATATTTCAGCACGCCATTCGGGGACGTGTCCCCTCCGGCAGTACCCGTAATCTCAAGATCCTCGAGGCGCATCTCTAAATCCGCAACCTTCTTATCAAGCGCTTTCAAACCCCCAAGCGTAAACGCGGCAAGCTTATAGAGATCCACTCCGCCTTTCTCGGCGGACAACACTTCTACCGGCGCTTCCTCGGCGATCAAGCCCATACGCAACGGATCAGAATCTTGTTCTTCTATATAGTGATAGGTGGCAACATCAACTGAACGTATTTTCTTTAAAAACTCCTCATAATCTCCCCCATTCAACTTCACAATTTCTTTTTTCTTCTCTCGAGACGAAATATTAATAAATCCTTGGGCGGCAACTTCACCCGCAACTTCCAGTTTGTAGCTAGGTGTGGAGGTAGCGGCAAGCCCAATTCCCACATTGCCATCTTCACTTATTACCATAGCAGGTGTGGATGTGGAGAAGTATCTACTATATATAGAGTCATTTCCGGTAAACGCACCACCCACCACTTTACCCTCAACTATACGCGGCGACACCTTTACATATCCACGATCCACAAACACAGTTATCTTGTCAGTTGTTACCACACGCCCATCCGGCAAAGTGGTTAGAGCGCCACTATGTTCATCATACGACTCAAGCGCAATGCCAACCGCCTCACCCGACGCAATTGCTTTCATGCCAACTCCGGGAATACTTGAAACCACAACGGCATCACCCTTTTCTATGGCGCCATTTTCATCTGATACGCGCACCGGCACACGCCCCACAAGCGCAATAAATGGCTTTGTTCCCGTAGCCACCGCTTCCGGGCCAAGTATAAGCATGGAGCCGCTAATGCCAACTGCCGCTTTTGTAGAAACAATTCCTACAAGCATCGGCGGTGACGAAGTGCTATTGATCGCTTTTGCCACCACTCCCGGGGTTGAAGTGGAAGTATCAACCATTACAATATCTCCCGGCGCAACCGGCTCGGATGCATTAAACTCTTCAGCAACGTCGAAAGAGGTAACCGTTCCACCACCCGCGCCATTTACATCAACCGCAATGCCTCCGTTAAGTTCGGTTGAAGTGCATTTTGTTCCCGCGGTAACGCAAACGCCTCCTTGTACCGTAAGCGACCAATACGGAGTTGAAGTGCCAATGGTGGTGGATCCTGTCGCGCCAATACTCCAGACTTCTTTGCTTCTATTTTGTAAATTCACAAAATCCCCCGTGAATGATCCTGTATCATTTCCCAAATTCGCAAGAATGCCTGTTCCGGTCATAGCCGCGTCTTCCTGATACAAACTCACAAGCGTGCCAGACGTAAGAGTCCCCGAATACGCGCGAAGCGCATTGCCTTGCGTGGTGCCACGTGTTTCTCCAATGACACCGGCCGGTTCAAACACGCCTCCTGCATCTCCTTCGGTTACACCGCGCACACCAAATGTGCGGCCGAACGCGGCAATAGCAGTGTTTTCACCTTGTGTGTTAGCTCCCCGATTCGTCTGCACTTCAAGCCCGCGAATAGTGTTTGCAAAACTACTTTTGTCGGCAATTTTTATAAGTTGGCCAATCGCCGTATTACTATGATTAGTCGGCGCGTTAATGATAAACATACGATTACCAACATGCGTTCCCGCGCCCGTGGGCACTATGCGTAATTCTTCTTCAATGCCATATGTAAGCGGGGTGGTTGAAGACATAAGGGGTGTGCTGGAAGCAAGCGAGCCCATGCGATCAACCGTGAGAAACGCATAACGATTAGGCGTTGAAGTGCCTAGACTGGTAAGCCCCTTAGCGCCTATTTTGAAGAATGGCG
>Ga0209541_10014555_pt1 | contig 11841 bp, 9 predicted proteins | sample RifCSPlowO2_01_FD_184027 | JGI IMG/M metagenome (GOLD analysis project Ga0209541, IMG submission 184027) | Groundwater microbial communities from Rifle, Colorado - Rifle CSP2_plank lowO2_0.1 (SPAdes) (version 2) | ecosystem: Environmental > Aquatic > Deep subsurface > Groundwater | place: Rifle...
CGTCCAGCTTTCGTTGCCGAGTTCCTTAAGGATAGTTCTCCCGATCGCCTTTGTATACTCAACTCGCCCACCTGTGTCGGTTTACGGTACGGTTAAAATCATTCTCCTTCACGAGTCTTTTCTTGGAAACAGAAAAATATCTTGTTACCTCATCATAGCTCGCATAAACATGTCAATGGATTTACCTATCAACACTTGCTTGCTATTTAAACCACCATATAGATGGCAAGATTTTTCCCACTTCGTTCACCCTTGAAAGCCCCGCGCAAATTTTTATAAAAAATTTGAACGGGCTTGTCAGAATAACTCCAATACAGGAATTTTGACCTGTAATCCATCGGCTACTCCGGCAAAGCCGGACTGACCTTAGGACCGATTAACTCCACGCTGATTAACATTGCGTAGAAAACCTTGGGCATTCGGCGATTGCGTTTCTCACGCAAATACGCTACTCATACCGGCATTCTCACTTCTATATAGTCCACCCCGCCTTACGGCGGGGATTCACTCCATATAGAACGCTCCTCTACCACTTGTACTTCGATTGCTCTCAGCACAAATCCAAAGCTTCGGTAGCAAGTTTAGCCCCGATTCATTGTCGGCGCCTTCACCCGTAGTAGACCAGTGAGCTGTTACGCTATCTTTAAAAGGTGGCTGCTTCTAAGCCAACTTCCTGGCTGTCTAAGGATAAAAACTACCTTTAACACTTAACTTGCATTTAGGGACCTTAGCTATTGGTCTGGGTTGTTTCCCTCAGGCCCGCTCCGCTTAGCCGGATCGGACTGACTCTGAAGCTAACTCTGCAGTATTCGGAGTTTGATTGGACCCTTCGACTTGCGTCAAAGGAACCCATCCAGTGCTCTACCCCTGCAGATAAAGACTTCAGGCTATACCTAGATATATTTCGAGGAGAACCAGCTATCTCCGAGTTCGTTAGGCATATCACCTCTAACCACATCTCATCCCAAGCTATTGATACAGCAACGGGTTCGGGCCTCCTCCCGCCTTTCGGCGGGGTTCACCCTGGACATGGATAGCTCACTCGGTTTCGGGTCTATCGCATCCTTATAAATCGGGCTATTAACCCTCGCTTTCACTGCGCTTTCACCACAAAATGGCTTAAGCAAAAAGGATACGGTAACTCACCGGTTCATTCTTCAATAGGCACGCGGTCGTCCGGCAAAGCCGGACTTCCACTGCTTGTCAACATACGGTTTCAGGTACTATTTCACTGAGCGTTTCGCTCTTCTTTTCACCTTTCCCTCGCGGTACTAGTTCACTATCGGTCCGAAAGTATATTTAGCCTTAGCACGAGGTCGTGCTGGATTCACACAGGATTACACGTGTCCTGTGCTACTCAGGTATCTACTAGACTAGCTTTGGATTTCACCTACAAGACTTTCACTTCCTTTGGTCAGGCTTTCCAGCCTGTTCGGTTATCCTGGGCTAATGCCATATCGTAGACCCTACAACCCTACGTTCAGTGCGCTTGCGCGCATGAACGTAGTTTAGGCTCCTCCCTTTTCGCTCGCCGCTACTGGGGGAATAACTATTGTTCTCTTTTCCTAGCCTTACTTAGATGTTTCAGTTCGGGCTGTACCCTCCGTTAACCTATGAATTCAGTTAACAGTCCCCGCCGAGGCGGGGTGATTACTCTATTCGGAAATCTTTGGATCAAAGCTTTTTGGCAGCTCCCCAAAGCTTATCGCAGCCTAATACGTCCTTCGTCGGTACTTTCGACCAAGGCATCCACCGTATGCATTAATGTTGAGTATTTTTTGGCTTTCCTCCTTCGCATAAAGCTTCGGAGGATAATCGTCCATAGCCCAAAGGGCGATGGACGAAATTTGGCCTTCTCAATTGTAGGCTACAGGCTTCAGGCAACAGGCAACAGTTTTCTTGCGATTACTGTAACCTGTCCACTGTCCCCTGTTTCCTACGTTTATCCGTATTCACATTTCAAAGTGCAAATTGTTTTTGGGCGATCTTGGACCACCCATATCTGTTATTTAGTCTTTTTGCCAGATCGCCCATCACGAAGTTTTAACTCGTGATGGACTTTTTGGTAATTTTACTTAATAACAAATATCGTTCGTCCAAAAAGTCCAAAAATTTGTGGACCGTGGCGGGCTCGAACCGCCTACCTCTTCATTGCAAATGAAGTGTTCTACCAGCTGAACTAACGGCCCAAAAGAGCCATCAGTCTTCGGCTGTCAGCTTTCAGACAAAAATCAAAAAGTCTGACGACTGATGACTGAAAGCTGATGACTATTAACTTGTTTAAAAAAGAGGGATACAACGCTGGTAATCTTCCCGCACCGGAAGATCCCAGGTGTGGGAGTTTATTTACTTGGTGCGTTGCTTCTCATTATTTGTGAAATAATCACTAAAGAGAAGTTTAGCAAAAAGAGACTACTTTTGTCAATAATGAATTAAGCCTCATCTGACTATTACGGTAGCCTTATATTTTTCAGAATTCTTGTTGTCGCTGACAGTGAATGTGCCAATCTTCTCAAAAGAGTAGGTAAAAGAGTCTGTCGGCTGCAGCTCTTCACTGTCAAATTCCGGCAAGCTCTGGTTGGTGCTTGGAGGGGATGGAATAACCCGATGGATATTTTTGTCTTGATTGACAAAAGTCACCTGTTGTCCGGCCATAACGGAGACGGTAGCCGGCACGAAACCGTCTTTGGTGATAGTTATTTCAGCAGGAGTTTTAATCCAATTATCTATATTTGTCTTGTCACTTATCTTCTCCCCCATCTGTGTTACTAATGTTGGTTTCTCTATTCCCAGACTTTGAAGATAAAGGTAACCTGCTACGGCAAAAATTGCTATTACTGCCAATATCAATATCGGCAGTACAAAACCCGATTGATTGGATAAACTTTTCATTTTGCAGTTTTAATTAAGATGGCGTTTAGTACCGTGGTCAGACCGGCTTTAACATCAACATTTATTTTTTGGTTACTGTATCCCGACTTTTTGAAATTTAGAGTGTAGACACCGGACGGGATACTAGTTATGTTAAAGACTCCTTCAGAGTTAGTCAGATAAGTCTTGTTTGAACCATCAACTTTAACTGACACCCTAACTCCAGAAAGGACACTGCCAAATTGAGAATAAACTGTACCGGTAATAGCTCCGTAACCTTGAGCCGGTTGGGTAGTCACCGAGACGGTGTTGGAAGCGGGGGAAATATTACCGGCTTGATCCAAGGCCTTGACAAAGTATGAGTAAGTCGTTAAGGCAGTCAGTTCGGTATCTCCATATGAGGTGGCTGTAACCGTTGCTACCTTAACATTGTTCCTGTAGACATCATACCCCGTAACAGCCACATTATCTGTGGAGGGATCCCAGGACAAATTTATCTGAGAAGAAGATACGGGAGAAGCTGTGAGATTGACAGGAGCAGTGGGAGGAGTAGTATCAGCCGGTGGCGGTGTTGAGGTAGGCGCGGGAGAAAGTGTCGGTGTGGGAGTAGGGGTAATCATGGGAACAGCAAAAGCACCAGAATTATGAATGGCTAAACTAGGACTACAGCTAAACCCAGCGCAATCAACTTTGTTAGTTTCCCAAACAGTTATAACAGCAGTTCCGGGCACCGGAAAAGTATAATTACCGCTAAAATACAAGCCTTCAGTAGCATAACTACCCACCAACCAATGTTGATCTACAATATTACCCCCCTCATCTTTCGTAGTGACAAATAAAACAGCATAAGCACCATCAGTTAAACCAATAGCACCAGCATCCCAAGAAAAATTAAAACCTTCCAAAGTTGCCTGATTATTAGCAGCGTTAATACCAGTAATAGTTAAATTAGTATTTACCTCCTGAGCTTTTGAGGAGGGTTTGGGATAAAGCAAGCCAAATAGTTTATCTTTAAAAGGAAAAGTTGATGAAAACAGGATAAATACCACTACCCCTAAAGCTGCCAACAGGATCAATACTGCCGGAGTAAAACCACCTTCAGTTTCTCTCATATTATTTGACTATGACCATTCCTTTGAACCTAAGTGGGTTTAGTTTATCTGTAATGGCATAGGTGCCTGTTTTCTCAAAGGTGAAGGTAAAGGAATCATTTGGCTGTAAGTCTTCACTATCCAGTTCCAGCTCTTTGGAGAGGATTTGATGGTTGGATTGGTCCTGGTTTACCCAGGTCACCTGCTGGCCTGTGGCTACAGTGATGGTGGAAGGGGTGAAACTATCTTTGGTGATTGATATTAAAGCAGAAGAAGTAGGTAAAACTGCAGTCTTGGTAGCCGGTGGTTGCTTAGGGACTACCTTCTTGACCTGGTCCTGAAGTTGGTTCTTAACTCGAGTTAGTTGAGTAATGAGTCTTTGGCTTTGGTTCTGGCCCAGATAAAGATAGCCTAAGATAGCTACTCCTGAGGCTATCAGCAGTAGCAGCAGGGGCAGGATCAAGCCTTGTTGGTTGGTTGGTTTTTTCATATCTTTATCATACTACCTTTTAACCATAGTAACATTCTGGGTGGTTTCCTGGTTGGAGACAATTGTTGCGGAGACTGTCTGGTTAACATAACCTTTGGCCTGGAACCTTAAGGAATAGTTACCAGGAGGTAAATTAGTAAAGGTATATGCTCCGGTAGAGGAAGTAACAGTGGTTTTCCTGGCTCCTGAGACAAAGGTGGAGATCTTTACCCCCTTCAGTACCCCACCCAAAGATGATGAGACCACCCCCTTGATACTGCCGGTGGTAATGGCCGGGTTGGGAGTGGTGGCTGAGGCTGTATTGGAGGAGGCAGAGATATTCCCTGCAGCATCTAAGGCTTTGACAAAGTAGGAATAAGTGGTGGAGGGCAGTAAATTGGCCTCCCCATATGAGGTAGATGGTGCGGACACACTGGCTACCTTGACACTATCCCGGTAGATATCATAACCTGTTACCCCCACATTATCGGTGGAGCCAGTCCAGGCTAAATTAATCTGGGAGGAAGAAACAGCCTGGGCAGTTAAATTGGTGGGAGCGGTGGGAGGCTGGGTATCACCTGGAGGAGTGGGTGAAGGAGTTGGAGTTGGAGAAGGAGTTAGGGTTGGAGAGGGAGTAGGGGCAGGAGGAGGGGTGGGAGCAGTGGTGGAAAAAGACGAGTCGTCGATATAGAAGTAATCTCCTCCGACCGCGCTGCCCTGGCCGATATAGACATCAAGGGCGGATCCGCTCTCAGCCACGGTGCGATTGACGGATATTTGCTGCCAGGAGCTGGACAGTTTGACACCGGAATCACCGGCGGTTTCCCATGTCTGGGTAATACCTTTCTCGCGTATGGTTACCCGAATGGTTTTTCCGATAGAGCTACTTTCACCTCTAACCCAGGCAGTGGCATAATAGGTTTGCCCTACCGTGGCGTTTGTAACCAAAGGATTTTGACCAATGGTGTAGGCATTGCCGTATGTTCCGATTGTGAAAGTAACTTTCCCTCCATATAAGCCAGCTCTGGCCATGCCTGATAGAGAAACATTAGCCTGCCAGCCATTCCAAGGTGAAGTGCTGCCGGTCTCAAAACCCGGGTTGGAAAGGAGATTGCCGGAAGGAGAAGGTGTGGGGGTTGGAGTTGGGGTTGGAGTTGGAGAAGAAATGGGGGTTGGAGTAGGAATGGGGGTAGGCGTGGGGGTTGAACCGCCAGGACTGATGGCCGGAGCAAGCGGTTGGAGTGGAGTGCCTCCCCCGCCGATACTGGTCGGGCTGTTGTTGTTAACGACATAAAGCGCCGCTACTAATCGTTGCATGTCTCTCTGCCAAGGGGTATTGTACCACCCCCAACCTCGGAATAATTGCAGGCCCCAATCGTTCCAAAATTCATCTTGTTTCGATCCATCGGCTCCATTTTCAGTATTGAGGGCAAAGGCTGGGCCATGTGTATCATCAACAATGTAAGCGCCGTAATTTTGTAGCGTCCAGGCAAGCTGCCTTGCCGGCACTGTTTCAAGACCAAGACTGTCAATATTTGTCGCATATGGACCAGTAGCCGGAATAGCAAGCAGTGAGCCCATTTTCATGGCAGTATTAAAGTTATCAGGAAAGACACCATATCTCGCCGGGTCATTAGAGGCGGTACCATACCACCCTACCGCATAACCGTCACCCCAATAGGCAGGCCACCTAAAACAATCATCAGCGGTATTGCCGGGGGTTGCTCTGCCATCCTGGTCAGCGCACTTGAAAAGGGCTTCGTGCGCGTAGACATTCACCTTCAAGACATGATTCATACCAATCTGTCCCGGGCGGAGTTCGCCCATGCGGATGCTGCCGCCGAAGGCAGACAGACCGCTGCCGCCATGCGATCCCGGTCTCCCGTCTCCATAGATGTCAACTACGGGATCCATTCCCAGTGAAGTTGCATACCCCCCGGCAGTACAACGAGTCAGCGGCTGAGTTTGTTGAAGTGTCCGGTTATCGGTTTTAAGGAATGTTGCGGAGTTGTTTCCACCGCTGTTAGGAACTATGAAATCACTTGGCATATTCACTTGTTTAAGGAGTCCTCCGGTCGACACACAACGGTCTTTGCCGGTCCAGCCTGCATCGCTGTAATAGACATTAGTGAGCGGCGCAGTGGGTTTTAAGACAATGATCTCTTCATCAAGTGAAGGCATACCAGCCAACCATGGGGACCCGGTTGTGTTACTCGGATCACCGAGCATATTACCGGGATCGGGATTTAAGTTTGCGGGAACATAAACTGCCCCGTCACCGATCGGCATATTCCAGATGCTATCACTTGCAAAAGGCCACTTCAGCGGATCACGCGCGGCAGCAAAAGAGGGAGGTTTGGGATAAAGCAAGCCAAATAGTTTATCTTTAAAGGGAAAGGTGGAGGAAATTAGAGAATAGACGATGATCCCGGCGGCAGCCAGGATAAGCAGGAGAAGTGGGGCAAAGCCCTTTTGCTTGAGCATAAAAATCTGCTCTTAAATACAGTAGACTCTATTTAGACCAAATTTGTCAAGAAGCTGAGCTTACCTGTAGAGTTTTTTGATGCCCTGGATATCTCCATTGGCCAAATCTCTTTTTATGGTCTCACCATATCCTGAATAGCCAAACATAGTCTGCACAGAACAAGCTCCGCTGTAAAGATCACCCATGCCTGCGCTGTGTCCCAACTCATGGGTGGCGATGTCTTGTAGATCCATGACAGCGGTTCCGTTAACAAGTGCGTCTCCGAATGGATAGTAATTGTTAAATAGCAGATCCCATTCCACAATTTCCCGGGTAGAAGGAGCTCCAAAAAAATATCCCCAGACCGTGGTCACGGCAATGGCGTTATTATCACTGTAAGGACCAAAAGAGACCACATTTTTACCGTCATTGTTGAATCCCATTGAAGCAGTCAGATCGCTGTAGCCTGACCCAAAGATATTCTGACCGCCGTATTTCTCCCATTCCGCCACGCCTTGATCAATCGTCTGCCTAACATAAGTACTGTCCAGATTTGAACCGGTCGGATTAACAATATAATCGGCCGGAGCTTTCCATTTGGCGCCGCTTGAGATGTAGGTGTAACAGGATCCACCGCTGCCTTTACTTCTATCAGGAGAGGGTTTAGCAAAATTCTTCCTGTAGTGAATAAAAGTGATCTTGCTGAGCGGTCCTCTGTCTTGGGCCAAAACAGGTGACAAAAAGGCCGGCAGGAATATCCACCCAAAAATTAACAGGGAAACTAAAAGGCAAATTTTTTTCATTAATTTAAATTATACCACATCTTCCCAGATTCGTCAACTATAGGTTACACCGTATTTTTAATAGTTCGGTCTTTTGATAATTCTAAAAGGAAAGTTAAGCTGGGAGGACGTTGCTCAACTTTAACAGAAAGTGGAACCTTTAACTCCTTAGCGATAGTTTGGGCAATAAATCCCTCTAAACCGCTTCCCAGGCGCAAATTTGTGGTAGTTGCTAAATTCCCAAAATACTCAGTTAAAAGATCCTCTTTTACTTTTTCGGGGACATTCGCATGAAAGCTGATCACTGTAACATTGATATTACGATCTCCCTGTCTTAAGGGTAAAATCTCCACCCGACCCTCCTTTTGCTCGGATGCAAGAAGTATGGCTATTTCCAGCAATTTTTCCAAGATTACTTCCAGCCATTTTGGATCAATTAGCACCCCAAAGTCCGATACCCCAGATAAAGCTGCCTCCGGCACTTTTTGACCTTTCAAAGACAACAAACTGACCTCAGCGGTTTCTTCCAGAGCTAATTTAAACTCCGCGGTCACGTTTAAGCTTTTGGCAAATCCCTGGCTGTCCTTAAGGGCTTTCTGGCAAACTTCCGCCACGTCTGAAAGTGAAATATTTTCGATGATGGGGTGATCTTCTATTTCCTGGGCGATCAATAGGTCTTCCGCGATCTTTCTTAAAATTTCTGCCCTAAGTTGCAAACTGTTTACTCTGGTTTGAGCCAGCGCTTTTTGAAGTTCTCCGAAAACCAGTTGCTCTCTTCTGTAAGCTAAATCCAGATCTTTGTGGATGGCCGAATACATGCCTTCCAACTGTCTTTCTTTAAGAACAAAGACAAACTGGTTGATTTTACCTGTAAAATCAGCTATGGGACGAACTTGGATGGTAATTTGGGTAGGGACCTTGCCGGGCCGATCCAAATAGAAATCACTAATAATGCGGGTGGTTTTGTCTTGGAGTATTTGTGATATGGATAAGTTCTGCATGGTAGCTTGACTGCCGTCTTTGAACTTGATTGGTAATATCTCCAGAAGCGAGTGGCCCAGGATTTCATCGGAGGTCAGGTTAATCACTTCCTCTACAGCTTGATTAATCGATAAAATTTTGAGGTTTTTATCGGTCACTAAAATGAGTTCGTTTAAACCTTTAATGATTGATTCTTCCCGTCGTTGTCCTAAATATAAATTTTCACTTAAGATTTTCGATAAGGCATCTTTGATATGATAACTATGATTTATAATTTGGGCCAAAGGGATGATGACAATAAACGAGATAAAATAAAGGACAATGGAGAAAGGGTCCTCTTGAGAAAGAGCTAGTAGAGTCTGATTTAGCCAAATATTAACTGTTAAAACAATTAAAGAAAGTCCCAGGAAACTGATTGAGGCCGGCAAATTCAGTAAAAAAGAAGTGCCTAAAGTAAACAGATGAAGCATGATTAAAAATGGGCTGAAGAATCCGCCGGTTGATATCACAATTAACTGAACCATTGCTGCAGTTAGAAGAAGAAGGATGGGGCGGAACCACCTGGCCAGGGCAGGCTTACTTTTAGAAAAGATGAAGCGATACGAAAGAATCAGTATCACAAGCAATATAATAATGATTTGCTGTAAGTTGGTGGTGGAGGCTTTATAGTAAATTAAAGCCAGAGAGAATGCAGATGATAACAGGAAAATAATGGACTCAAAAGAAAACATGTCTTAAGCCTTGCCCACATTAATAACTTGTTCAATTAATCTATTTGAATACCCGTATTCGTTGTCATACCAGGCAAAGATTTTGACCAGATCTCCGTCTACCACCTGAGTCAAGGGTAAATCAACTACGGCTGATTCCGGACGACCAATAATATCAGTTGAAACCAGCGCATCATCACTCCATGCCACAATCCCTTTCCATTTTGGATCTTCGCAAGCACTTTTTATAGCTTGATTAACCTCCTCAGCTGTAGTTTTTTTCTTTAGAACAAAAGTAATATCGGAAATGGATCCGGTAATAATCGGTACCCTTAAGGCCCTACCATCAAAAAGGCCTTTGAGAGAAGGAATAGCTTCTGTTGTAGCTACTGCCGCACCTGTGGTAGTAGGAATAATATTTACATAAGCTGCCCTGGCACGCCGCAAGTCATTAGCCTTTCCTCCGGGCGGCGGGCCGTCCACTAGGTTCTGTTCGGCAGTGACTCCGTGAACCGTAGTCATAACAGCTTTTACTACCCCAAATGCCTTATCAATTATTGCAACAACAGGCGCAATGCAATTGGTAGTACAAGAGGCATTATTAAGCAACTCTTCCCCTTTATAGCCTTCCGCATTGACCCCAATTAAAATCGTTTCCACTCCACCGCCCTTAGCAGGAGCTGACAGAACCACTTTTTTGGATCCGGCTAAAAGGTGCTGTTTCATCCCTTCCGCGTCAGTAAATCTGCCGGTTGATTCAATCACCACAGCAACACTCAGATCTTTCCAAGGTAACTTACTTGGTTCTTTTTCCTGATATACTGTGTAGGGCTTTTGATCTACTATGATATGCTCTGTATCTGAGGAAACGTCATGATTCCAGATGCCATAAGCGCTGTCATACTTTAAAAGATGGGCTAACACTTGCGGAGAGGTCAGGTCATTGATGGCCACAATCTCCACGGCATCACCATGCTTTTCTATGGCAACTTTAAAAGCGCTTCTCCCTATTCTGCCAAAACCATTAATTGCAATACGCAACATTTTTTTACCATATCACAAAATAGGAAGAGTTTACAAGCTGGTGGGACACCAACCTTCGGTTGGTTCAGGAAGCAGACATCTTGGCGTAGAATCCAAACAAGCTGGCCTGGGATAACATGTCGCTGATGGAACTGGAACAGGACTTGAAGTAGGACAACCTTCTTCAGGTACGGGGTAAATATCACCGTGCGCTTTGTGTTCTCCTAAGGCGTTTCCGTTAATAGAGATTAAAACATAAGGATTTTTATCTGAATCTGTTTTATGGCAGATCTCTACCACTGCCCCACCATTCTTTCCAGAAGGATTGGGAGATTTGGTGGGTCTGGGGGTAATGGGGGCGGAAACAGGGTTCTTGGGCGAATATGCCTTGGGGGAAATATTTGTTTGCTTTTGTACTAGAAAAACACCAACACCTAAACCTGCCAGAAGCAGTAAAACTAAAACTATATGAGCAGCACCTTTTTGTGAATTCATCCTTATATTTATAAGAACATAATTTATAAACCAATGTCAAGGGTACGATATTTGACAAAGATTTTTAAATCTGTTTAAATAGTGTTAGACGGGTATTATGTTTGAAAAACCCACAGGGTTTGCCCAACGGGGAGTAATTTCTCCCCACCTCCTGATTGCCCTAGCTGTCATCGGTTTGATAATCTATGTCCTGATCTCCTCCACTTTCCCTTTTAAAGATAAACTTTTTGGCTTGCTTTATCCCAAACCTTCTTCTCAGGCAGCTGGTTGCTTAAAAATGATCATTCCGGCCTACTTTTATCCCGGTCCGTTATGGGATCAGACTATCAGTAAAGCTGGCGCAGTCGACATCATGATCGTCAACCCTTCAAGCGGCCCTGGGAGTACCATTGATACCAACTATACCGGAGTTATCAATAAAGCCAAAGCTGCTGGTATCAAGATACCCGGCTATGTTTACACTGATTATGGCAACCGTGATGCTGCTGTGGTGAAAGCAGATATTGATAAATACAGAAACTTTTACGGAGTTAATGATATTTTTCTGGATCAGGTATCTGCTTCAACCACAGCCCTGTCTTATTATCAGGACCTAGCCAATTATATTCGCGCTACTTCAGGCTCTCTGGTAATTCTTAATCATGGGGCAATACCAAACCAAGCATACGCTCAAATTGGTGACATACTGTTAATCTTTGAAGGAAGTTTTAGTGAATATAAGGCAGCCACCTTCCCATCATGGGTTTTCAATTATCCTTCGGATAAATTTGCTCATTTAGTCTATGATACAGGCAATAAATCCAGAATGAATCAGGCAATTAGGTTGGCAAATCAGCAAAATGCCGGTTATATCTATGTGACTAACGACACCCTGCCTAATCCCTGGGATAGCCTGCCTAGTTATTGGTCAGCAGAGATAAACAAATTATGCACCGCGACCCCCTCCCCAACCCCC
>Ga0209541_10014556_pt1 | contig 11840 bp, 12 predicted proteins | sample RifCSPlowO2_01_FD_184027 | JGI IMG/M metagenome (GOLD analysis project Ga0209541, IMG submission 184027) | Groundwater microbial communities from Rifle, Colorado - Rifle CSP2_plank lowO2_0.1 (SPAdes) (version 2) | ecosystem: Environmental > Aquatic > Deep subsurface > Groundwater | place...
CCGATGGTGGCACGCGCGAACGTGGCAAAGCGGGCCATGTTGTACTGTTCTGTCAACAAGGTACCGCCGTATCCGCGTCCGGCCTCTTCGTACGACCAGAAAACCAGCAGATAGAATGGAATGAAGCGCAACAGGAAGTCCTGTCCTATCGCGTTGATTGGCATCACGCCCGTCAAGAGCACCACGGCGGGCGCCAGGTAGAAGACCGCTTTCTGCCAGCCGTCGAAATAGGTCAATACCGACGCCAGATAATTCAGCCGTTGCGGCACTGTCAGCCCACGCGCGAACAGGATGCCTTCCTTGCGCCAGACTTGCATCGCACCCTGTCCCCAGCGCAGCCTCTGCAGCAGAAAAGCGCGCACGGAATCCGGCGCCAGTCCGAATGCCAGGCTCTCAGGCAGATACACAGCGCGGTAGCCCTTTTTGTGAAGACGTATGGACGTATGCAGATCCTCGGTGACGGTCCCGGTGGCAAAACCGCCAATGCCGTCCAGCGCACGCCGTCGGAGGACGGCACAACTTCCGCAAAAATAGGCGGTGTTCCAGCGATCCTTTCCGCGCTGGATCACGCGGTAGAACAGGGACTGCTCGTTCCAGATATAACTTGTTCTTTTGTGGCGCCGGTGCTGGTAAGAATCAAGATTGTAAAAATCCTGGGGCGTCTGCACGAACGCCACATTTTCATCACGGAAGAAGCCCAGCGTCTTGTTGAGGAAAAGCCTGTTTGGCACATGGTCGGCGTCGAAGACGGCAACAAAATCCGCCTTGCTGTGAGCCAGCGCGTTATTCAGGTTGCCTGCCTTCGCGTCCTTATTTTCGGTTCTCGCCAGGTAATGGCAACCCAACTCCCTGGCCAAGGTGGCCATTTCCGGCCGATTGCCGTCATCCAGCAACCATGTCTGATGCGGGTATTCCATCCGCGTGGCGGCCAGCAAGGTGTGGCGCAGCAGATTGACGCTCTCGTTATACGTGGGGATCAGCACATCAACCGTGAGGCCCTTCGGTGGGGCCGTGACCACGGGTGATGTCAGGCGACTGACCATGAATATGTGCAGCAGCGCGGTCAGGTAACCAAAGACTTCGGCACCCCAGAGCAGCCACGAAAAGAACGGCGCCTCCGGGTTGAAGGTGCCCAGACGCCAGATCAGGTAATAGGGCGCATAGAAAATAAATAACAGGACAACGATCGCCCGTAACCGTGTAATTATCCGCTTGGAACCCGCTGCCACTTTCTTACTATATTAAGTCTCCAAGATGGAGACTCCCCCGGATTTTTGGAAATTATAACAAAGCTTGTCCGAGATGCGGTGTTCGGGTGATTCCAATGGTTTCAATCCCTCCCAGGTAAGGGCTCAAGGCACCCGGGACGCGGATACGGCCAGTTTTGTCCTGATAATTCTCCATTATCGCCACGAGGGTACGCCCCACGGCCAGCCCGGAACCGTTCAGTGTGTGTACCAGTTCTGGTTTGCCGGTCTGCGGATTGCGCCAGCGCGCCTGCAGGCGCCGCGCCTGAAAATCCTCGAAGTTGCTGCACGAGGATATCTCACGATATTTGTTCTGGCCCGGCAACCACACCTCGATGTCATAGGTCTTGGCGGCCGCGAAACCCATGTCGCCGGTACACAGCGTCACGACCCGATACGGCAGCTCAAGACGCTGCAGAACGGTTTCCGCGTGAGCCGTCAGCTCTTCCAGGGCCTGATACGAATCCTGCGGACGCACTACCTGCACCAGCTCCACCTTTTCGAATTGATGCTGGCGGATCATGCCGCGCGTGTCCTTCCCGTATGAACCCGCCTCGCTGCGAAAACACGGCGTATGGCAGACGTATTTCCTCGGCATGTAATCGGCGTCGACGATCACGTCACGGACGATATTGGTTACCGGTACTTCCGCCGTGGGGATCAGGTAATAACGTGGCTCGCCGCTCAGCGCAAACAGATCCTGCTCGAACTTCGGCAACTGGCCGGTGCCGCGCAGGCTGTCGGCATTGACCAGATAGGGGGCATAGGTCTCGGTATAGCCGTGCTCGCGCGTGTGCAGGTCGAGCATGAACTGGATGAGCGCGCGGTGCAGACGCGCCAGCGCGCCGCTCATGACGACGAAACGCGTGCCGGTAATCTTGGTCGCGGCGTCGAAATCCATCATGCCCAAGGCTGCGCCCAGGTCGACATGGTCCTTCGGCGTGAAATCGAATTGACGCGGCTGACCCCAGCGCCGGATTTCCTTGTTGTCGCCCTCATCCTTCCCGTCTGGCACGCTCGCATGAGGGATGTTAGGGATGCCGAGCGCGATCTCATTGATGTCGTTCTGGATCTGATCGAGCTCGGTCTCCGCCTGTTTGAGCGCGGCGCCGATGTCCGCCACCTCCTGCATCAGGCGCGCGGTGCCCTCCCCTTTCGATTTGGCCACGCCGATCGCCCTGGATTTCGCGTTGCGCTCGCTCTGGAACTGCTGGGCGATCACCTGCACCCGCTTGCGCTTGTCCTCGAGCGTGGCCAGCGCCTGTGTGTCCAGCCGGTAACCGCGGCGGCCAAGCTGGCGCGCCACTTCATCGAGGTTGGCGCGGAGTAATTTGGGATCGAGCATGTTTGTAATGATGCTTGTGACTTGAGTGGCGAATCAGGCTTCGTTCACATGCGCGTTCCACGAGACGACATGTCCGGGCGGCAGTATTTTCCTGAGATGCGTCAGGATGCGTTTTACCTTTTCCGGTTTATCGAAAAACTCGATGACCAGCGGCAGGTCGAGGGAAAGGTCGAGCAACGATGAGGAATGTACCACGCCGGAACGACCGAAGCCGGAAATGCCGCGGAACACCGTCACGCCGCGCACCTTTTCCTCATCGTGCAGTTTGGCAAGCAGTGTTTTCTGCAACTCGCCGGCTTCGGTCAGATAGATTCGCACCACAATGATTTCGCTCACTGTCATATCTGTCTCCCCAGCATCACGCCGATCCAGGTGGCGCCGACGCACAGCACCAGACTTCCGCTCATGTTCGCCGCGGCTTTGACCCAGGCCCCCTGCTCAATGAGATTGAAGGTTTCGATGGAAAACGACGAAAACGTGGTAAAGCCGCCCAGCACGCCGATGAGAACTCCGGCGCGAAGCACCGGGTTGTCGCTCAGCCGGTCAATGAAAAGCACGAACAGAAAACCCATGATCAGGCAACCGAGCACGTTCACCGCCAGCGTGCCGTAGGGAAACGTCCGACCGGCAAACGCATGCACCCAGTTTGACATCCAGAAGCGCAGCAAACTCCCGACCGCGCCACCCGCGGCTATCGCCAGCACCTGTCTCATGGGAGTGCGCGTCTCACCGGTGGATTAGTTTATGTTTTTTCATGAGCCGGACTTGGCCTTATCGTACCAGTACTTCGCCTGCTCCGGGTCGGCTTTCAGTCCCAGCCTGCCTTCTTCGTAAGCCTGTGCGAGGACTTTTTGTGCGCGCTTCTGCCCGTTAGCGGCTGCCTTGCGCAGCCAGATTAAACCCGTCGCTTCATCTTTCTTGACCCCCCATCCGTAACCATACCCCACTGCCAGACGATACTGACTGTCGGCATGGCCTTGCTCCGCCGCTTTCCGGTACCAGCCAGCCGCTGTTGCAAAATCACGCTCCACGCCCCGCCCTTTCTCATGCAGGCGGCCGATGGCGTATTGCGCCCGCACATCGCCGTTTTCGGCCAGGGGCAGCCACAGCTCGCGCGCCTTGACATACCGGCCGGCGTCAAACGCGGACTTGCCGCTTTCAAATTTATCAACCGGGGGAGGCCCGGGCTTATCCGCTGAAACCGGTAGCGAGAACAGGCCAAGGACAAAGCCAACAGCTATCAGATTTTTCCGGTTCATTGCTCGCTCATGAAAAATTCACTTGGCATTCTTCCCGGGTTTGCTTTTTTCCTGTCTGGCGCTGGCCGCGCGCGCTTTTTTATCGAGCTCACGGAAATGGGCCAGGCGCTCGGCAATTTTACCCTCTAATCCCTGTTCGGTGGGAAAATAATACTGGCGCTGGCCGAGTTCATCCGGGAAATAATTTTCACCGGCGGCATAGGCCTCGGCCTCGTCGTGGGCATAGCGGTAGCCCTTGGCATAGCCCAGCTCCTTCATCAGGCGCGTGGGGGCATTACGCAGATGCAATGGCACTTCAAGCGAACCCTGTTTTTTGGCGTCGTCCATGGCGGTACCCATGGCTGTGTACACGGCATTGCTTTTCGGCGCACAGGCCATGTAAACGACGGCCTGGGCGATGGCAAGTTCCCCTTCGGGACTGCCCAGGCGCTCCTGCACATCCCAGGCATTCAAAGCCAGTTGCAAGGCGCGCGGATCGGCGTTGCCGATGTCCTCCGAGGCCATGCGCACCACGCGCCGCGCGATATACAGCGGATCGCAACCGCCGTCGAGCATGCGCGCAAACCAATATAAGGAAGCATCCGGATCGGACCCGCGCACCGATTTATGCAGCGCGGATATCTGATCGTAGAACGCTTCTCCCTGCTTGTCGAAACGGCGTACGCCACCCGTGACCACTTCCTTGATCAGATCCATCGTGATGGTCTGCTTGCCATGCTGCTGGGTGGCGAGATCGGAAGCCATCTCGAGCAGGTTCAATGCCCGGCGCGCATCCCCATCGGCCGCCTGCGCCAGCACCTCACGCGCCTCCGGTGGCATTTCCAGACGCTGCGAGCCCAAGCCGACGATATCATCCGTCAGCGCCCGATCGATGGCCTGACGGATCTCGTCCACCGTCAGGGCCTTGAGCACATAGACACGCGCGCGCGAGAGCAACGCGTTGATCAGTTCAAACGAGGGATTTTCCGTGGTGGCGCCGATGAAGGTCAGCGTGCCATCCTCCACGTAGGGCAGAAATCCGTCCTGCTGCGCCTTGTTGAAGCGGTGCACCTCGTCCACGAACAGGACGGTGGGATGCCCCTCGGCGCGTGCCTGCCTGGCTTCTTCTACCGCCGCGCGGATTTCCTTGACGCCGGCAAAAACCGCGGAGATGGCGCTGAAATGGGCCTGGGTGCGACGGGCGATCAGGCGCGCCAGCGTGGTCTTGCCGGTGCCGGGCGGTCCCCAGAAAATCATCGAATGCAGGATGCCGGCCTCGATGGCTTGCCGCAGCGGTTTGCCCGGCGCGAGCAGATGCGACTGGCCGTAGAAATCCTCCAGCCGTTGCGGACGCAGGCGGTCCGCCAGCGGTTGCCATGGCATGGAATGGGTTTCCGGAAACAGGTCTTGCATCGCCACGTAAGGAAGTGTGATTTATATGATTATCTGCCGCAAAGACGCGAAGGGCGCAAAGAAAAGCTCAGGAGAATAAAACCCAAGAAATTTTTATGATCTTTGCGACTTTGCGGTAAGAATTCATGAAAGAATAGTTCCTTGAAAATGATAACAGCCTTGAAGCTATCTCAAAAACGTCGCGAGCGGCCGTCAGCCGGGTGAGGACGGAGCGCAGGAACCGGAGTGTACACGGCAGTACATGAGGATTCCGAGCACCGCCCGATCCCGGATCACGGACGCGCAGCAGTTTTTGAGATAGCTTCTATTCGCCCACCACGTCCACGCCTTCAGGTGGCGTGAAACTGAAACGATTTGGCTCAATCCGTATATTTTCTCTGGGAGATTCGAGTGTCACGCGCGTCACGTTCCTGAAACCGTCCACCATTTCCAGCACGCGCAGCTTGCCTTGCACAAATCCGATGCGGATATCCTCGTAGCCGCTGTCCTTGCGCCTGGGCGTCAGTTGTACCCACTCCATATCGTTCTGGGCACTGAGCGGCTTGACCGTGAAATTGTCTTCCAGCCGGCCCCGGCCGGCAAGCAGCATGGCCGGGGTATCGCCGAGGCCGCCCGATAACGGACGCACGGTCACCTGCTGCAGGCCGATATCGTAGACCCAGAGGCGTTTGCCATCGGCCACGATCTGCTGTTTATACGGTTTTTCGTAGTCCCAGCGAAATTTATTGGGCCGTTCGATCCAGAGCGTGCCGGATGATTCCTGGATGGGGCTGAGCCGCTCGTCTAGCACCACCTGACTGAAGCGGGCGCTGAAACTGTTCACCTCGTTGAAAAACCGGCGCAGGCTGTCCATGCCCGACTTGAGATCACCGGTAGCCCATATTGGCACAGCCATGAAAAACATGCTGATGAAAGAAAAGACAAATATTTTGAACCGCCAGGACGCCAGGAACGCCAGGTTTTGGGGAATAAAGAAATTGCCTTTCCTGGCGGCCCTGGCGCCCTGGCGGTTAATTTCTTTTTTCAAATAAATTCTATTCATTACCCAGCCCGCGGCGGCGGTGGCGCGAGCACTTCACGGCTGCCATTGGGTTGCAGTGGTCCGACGACACCGGCGCGCTCCATGTCCTCGATGAGGCGCGCGGCGCGGTTGTAGCCGATACGCAGCCGGCGCTGCACGCCGGAGATGGAAGCGCGCCGCGTCTCGGTCACGATCTTGAGCGCCTCGTCGTACAAGGGATCGGACTCGCCGTTGCCGCCGCCCTCGCCATTGCCACCTTCCTGCAGGAACCCCTGGTCGTTCACGCCGGTAGCGCCGACCAGAATCCGTTCATCGTAGACGGGTTCGCCGCTCTTCTTCAGGAAGGCGGTGACCTTGTGCACCTCGTGATCGGCCACGAACGCCCCATGCACGCGTTGCAGCGGCTGACCCACGCTCAGGTACAACATGTCACCGGTACCGAGCAGTTGTTCCGCGCCCATCATATCCAGCACGGTGCGTGAATCCACACGCGCGGACATCTGAAACGCAATACGCGTGGGAATGTTGGCCTTGATGAGTCCGGTGATGACGTCCACCGACGGACGCTGTGTCGCCAGCACCAGGTGCAGGCCGGCCGCACGCGCCTTTTGCGCCAAGCGCGTAATAAGCTCTTCGACCTTCTTGCCGACCACCATCATGAGATCCGCGAGTTCATCAACAAGGATGACGATCAGCGGCAGTGGTCTGAGCTCCGCTGCCTCCTCGCCCGGCTGCGCCAGCGGGTCGGTGATCGGCCTGCCGGCCTCCCGGGCGTCTTTGATCTTGCGGTTGTATCCGGCCAGATTGCGCACGCCGAGCGCCGCCATGAGACGATAGCGCCGCTCCATCTCGGCGATGGACCACTTGAAGGCATTGGCCGCCTGCTTCATGTCCGTCACCACCGGCGCCAGCAGATGCGGGATGCCCTGATACACCGCCAGCTCCAGCATCTTGGGATCGATCATGATCATGCGCACGTTTTCCGGCGTGGATTTGTACACCAGACTCAGGATCAGCGAGTTGAGGCACACCGACTTGCCCGAACCGGTGGTGCCGGCGATCAGCAGATGCGGCATCTTGGACAGGTCCACCACCACCGGGTTGCCGCTGATATCCTTGCCCAGCGCCAACGACAGCGGCGAGACCGATTCTTCATAGGCATGCGAGGCCAGCACCTCGGACAGGCGCACCGTTTCGCGCGCCTCGTTCGGAATCTCGATGCCCACCGAGGTCTTGCCCGGGATGTTTTCCACCACGCGCAGGCTGACGACGGACAGCGAGCGCGCCAGATCGCGCTGGAGGTTGGTGATCTGCGCGGCCTTGATGCCGGGCGCCGGCTCGATTTCAAAGAGCGTGATCACCGGTCCCGGATGCACCGCCACCACCTGCGCCTCGATGTCAAAATCGAGCAGTTTTTTCTCAAGCAAGCGAGCCATGCTTTCGAGCGATTGCTTGGAGAATTGCGGGGCCTTGTCTTTCTCGGCGGGGTCGAGCAGCGACAGCGGCGGCAGCTCGCCCGGTGCCGGGAGATCGAATAACGGTACCTGCTTTTCCTTCTCAGCGCGCTTGCCGGGAGGAGGCCGCGTAGTCACCGGCTCGATCCGCGGCGGAGAGTGTTTCTCCAGTACCTTTGTTTCCTCCTCCACGGTTTCGCGCCGCGCGCGGCGCGCGCGCATGCCGATGAAACGGTCAATCTGCGTGGAGGCAAACCGATACAGCCAGTCAGCCAGCGCGAAACCCCAGCGGCCGACGCTGTCCATGAGCTTGAGCCAGGACAGGCCGGTGAAAATCGTGACGCCGGAGAGAAACAGCGCCAGCAGGAACAGCGTGGCGCCGGTGAAGCTGAAGGTCGAGGCCAGACCGAGTCCGACGGTGTTGCCCAACCAACCGCCGCTCGCAAACGGCATGCCGGTCTTGCCCTGCGCGAAGTGCAATCCAGCCAGTCCGCCGGCGCCGATGACGGCGGCGAAAGCACTGCCGGTCATCAGGAGTCGATGTTTCATGCCCGCGGGCTCGGGATCTTTGCGATGCTGGTAGATGTGCCAGCCGGAAAACCCGATCATGACCGGCAGGAGATAGGCAACATAACCGAAGAGGTTGAACAGCACGTCCGACAGCCATGCCCCCGCCCTGCCACCATTATTGAAGACGATATTGCTCGAACCGCGATGCGACCAGGACGGGTCCGACGTGGAATAGGTCCACAGAGAAATCAGCAGATAGATAGCGACAGCCCCGAGGACATACAGGGCCGCTTCACGCAACAGGCGGAGGATACGCGGTGTCAGCGGTGGGCTTTTCTTGTTGCGGGTGGCCTGCGTCACAACCTTCCTTAGAGTGCCGTCGAGAATGGCGGATTTTCCCATTTTTCCGGGTTTGGCGCCAACTTTGGCGCTTAACCAGACAGCGCAGCGACCGCCGGAGGGACAACCTTACCGCCGGCAACATTGATGCCTTTGGCGATGGCCGGATCTTGCAAGCCGCCTTCCGTCGCGAGCCGCGGCACATGGTGCGTGAGCACGATTGAGAGCGCTTGCGACGCCATGCGCGGCACCGCGCCCGACTGGATGAACACCTCGTGGCCTTGTTTGATCAGCTCATCGACCGCGGGCGGGATCAGGGCCACGCGCCCTTCCCGTATCTTCACTTCTTTTGGAATGCCGATGCGCATGCGTTCTCCTTTACCGTCTTTGCGTCAATGGCGTAACATACGCGCAGAAATCGCGGCAGCCTTCATGGTGCAGCACCATAAGAACTTCTCTGGTCATTGTCTAGCAAATGTTTTTCTGTCTTTCTACGGAGTCAGCGCATGACGGATAAGGTTAAGCACTGCCGGCTGCTCATTCTCGGCTCCGGCCCGGCCGGTTACGCCGCCGCGGTTTACGCCGCGCGCGCCAATCTCAACCCGGTCCTCATCACCGGCCTGGAACAGGGCGGCCAGCTCATGACCACCACCGACGTGGACAACTGGCCGGGCGACGTCGAGGGCCTGCAAGGGCCGGCGCTGATGGAGCGCATGCAGAGGCACGCCGAGCGCTTCAAGACCGAGGTCATTTTCGACCATATCAACAAGGCAGAACTCGGGCAGAAGCCCTTCCGCCTGACCGGCGACTCCGGCGTCTACACCTGCGACGCGCTGATCATCGCCACCGGCGCCTCCGCGAAATACCTGGGCATCCCCTCGGAGGAGGCCTACAAGGGCAAGGGCGTGTCCGGGTGCGCCACCTGCGACGGATTCTTTTTCAAGGGCCAGAAAGTCGCTGTCGTCGGCGGTGGCAACACCGCCGTGGAAGAGGCGATCTACATGTCGAACATCGCCGCGCATGTCACCGTGGTGCACCGGCGCGACAAGTTCAAGGCCGAGGCCATTCTGATCGACCAGCTCATGGCCAAGACCAAAAATGGCGGCAACATCTCCATCGAGTGGAACCGCGAGGTGGATGAGATTCTGGGAGACAAGAACGGCGTCACCGGCGTGCGCATCCAGGACAACAGTGGCAAGAAGAAAGAGCTCGCCGTACAGGGCGTGTTCATTGCCATCGGCCACGCGCCCAACACCAGGATTTTCGAGGGGCAGCTGGAGATGCACGGCGGCTACATCAAGACCAAATGCGGCGACCAGGGCAATGCCACCGCCACCAGCGTGCCGGGCGTGTTCGCCGCCGGCGACGTGCAGGATCATGTGTATCGCCAGGCCGTCACCTCCGCCGGCACCGGCTGCATGGCGGCGCTGGACGCGGATCGCTATTTGCAAAAGCTTAAATAAGTCTCACCGCAAAGGCGCAAAGTACGCAAAGAAATACAATCAGTATTCTATTGTTCTGTTTTTTGGTTCGTTCTTTGCGATCTTTGCGTCTCTGCGGTGAATTGTCTTGGGGCATTCCAATGGCCACAGACGATAGAGATGATGACGAGCGCGACCTGTTCCGCAAGGCCGTCGGCAAAATCCGCCCGGTAAAACAGGACAAGATCCATCCCCATCCCAAACGCCGCAAGCCGGTCCCCGAGCAGACCCAGCGCGACCAGCGCGAAGTCATGGACAGTCTGCTGTCCGACGCCTATGCACCGGCCGATATCGAAACCGGCGACGAACTGTTCTACACCCGTCCCGGTCTGCAACACAGCGTCATCCACAAACTGCGCCGCGGCCAGTACGCCATCGAGGCCGAACTCGACCTGCACGGCGCCACCGTGGTCCAGGCACGTGAAGCGGTGAATTCCTTTCTCAAGAAAGCACGCGATGAGGAAAAGCGCGTGGTGCGCATCATTCACGGCAAGGGAAACACCTCGGCCGGAAAATTGCCGGTGCTGAAGGGCAAGGTCAACTCGTGGCTGCGCCAGAAAGGCGAAGTGCTCGCCTTCTGTTCGGCCCGTCCCAATGACGGTGGGACGGGGGCGGTGTATGTGTTGCTGAAACGAATGTCCTGAAAGCACCTGCCACGAGGGCAAGCAGGTGTTGGTAACAAAAGCCTCAGGGGGCGAACATTTCTTGCAAGACTCCAAGCACGCGGTTGGAAACCGTTTTATCAAGTTTACCCAGGCGTTTTACCAAACGGGTTTTGTCGACGGTACGAATCTGGTCAAGCACGACCTGGCCTTTCTTGCGCTGGAAATTGACGGGAACCCGCGTGGGGTATTCCCGTCCTTTGGTCGTCATGGGGGCAACAATGACTGTGCCGATATGGTGGTTCATCTCGTCGGGTGAGATAACAACACAAGGGCGGGTCTTGCGTATTTCGTGGCCCTGAGTCGGGTCCAGGCTAACCAGATAAATCTCGAAACGTGCAGCTACCAGCGCCATTCCGTCTTATCCCACATGGTGGCCTGCGATGTATCCGCGTCCAGCAAGGTATCGTCCTTGTGCTGGGCCATCTTCATAAAGGCTTCCCCCCATTCGCTGCGTGGACGGCGAACGGGGCGAATCACCAACCGGTTGCCTTCGATCTCAATCTCCACGCTCTCTTCCAACCCACATTGCTCGAGGACCGGTTTGGGGAGACGTATGCCTTTTGAGTTGCCGATTCTGACGATATTCGCTTTCATATTTCACCTGTAACTACATAGTAATTACACCTGGCGCTTCTGTCAAACGCACACCGGCCCGAGCCAATACGCCATTGAGGCCCAGCTCGACCTGCACGGCGCCACCGTCGTCCAGGCGCGTGAGGCTGTGAATACCTTTCTCAAGAACGCGTGCGATCAGGATAAGCGCGTCGTGCGCATCATTCACGGCAAGGGAGACATTTCGGCCGGGAAGCCGCCGGTGCTGAAAGGCAAGGTAAACTCGTGGCTGCGTCAGAAAAACGAAGTGCTCGCCTTCTGCTCCGCCCGCCCCAACGACGGCGGGACGGGGGGTGTATGTGTTGCTGAAAAGAATTTGAATATAAATTGCATTCTTCCAGGCGGAACTAAGGCCCCAATACTCGGTATTTCACATGGCTGTGACACGTTTCACGGCCAGACCTCAGCCACGGTTGGATCGGGAGGGTTGAGTAGCGCTGCCGGCACTAACTGATGCAGCCGCTCGAAGAATTTCTGTAATTCGGGGATCGAACGGGCGCCAGGCTTGTCTTTTA
>Ga0209541_10014559_pt1 | contig 11838 bp, 11 predicted proteins | sample RifCSPlowO2_01_FD_184027 | JGI IMG/M metagenome (GOLD analysis project Ga0209541, IMG submission 184027) | Groundwater microbial communities from Rifle, Colorado - Rifle CSP2_plank lowO2_0.1 (SPAdes) (version 2) | ecosystem: Environmental > Aquatic > Deep subsurface > Groundwater | place...
CCAGACAGGAAATTGCAAGCAAGGGGCATTCGCCTCGCTTCGCTCGGCGACCAAATCGTAAGGTTTTCTGGGCGAAAAAAGCAGTTGGCGATTCTGCAAAATGCAGTTCGAGACCTAGAATCTTAAGTCAATATTTTCTGTGGATATCTAACATAGGGCGTCCCTCTCTTCCAGATAGCATAGACTCGGTAAAGTATCTTCCTGGCCATAGCCACGGTGGCTTCTTCGTATCTTTTGCCTTCATTTATCTTCTTATCAAAATATTCTTTTAATTCAGGGTCATGCCTCTTGGCAATGTAGGCAGATATGTAGATCGACTTTCTAAGATAGGGCGAACCTCTTTTTGTAATCTTGGTGTTATATTTTAAACTGACTCCTGATTGTTTAACCTTAGGATCAAGACCGGCATAAGCCACCAGAGATTTACCAGAATGGAATCTACTAATATCACCAATCTCAGCAATTAAAGTATTAGCTATTGTTGATCCGATGCCAGGAATAGAAACAAGTAGTTTTTTAATTGTTTGATCAGCTTGTTTATCAACGATTCCGGCCTGTCTCAAGAACCTAAAAGTGCGACAGAATTTACCATCGGCTATAATGTGGACATATTTCCAGTATAAATTATTGGCGCCTAATCTTTCCACAGACTAAACATCTGCAGGAACTGCGCGACTCGGCGATTCGTCTCAGTTAATACCCGCTATGGAGACATCCATAGTTCGGTCGGCAGTTCCTGCATCGGTTTATCAATAGCCCCGTTTTTACATTCGTGTAGAGCCGGAGTTCTTACTTTATTGGGGCTATATACCAAACAAAAATTGAATTGCCGATGATAGTAAGCGGTTTGTAGCCGTCAAGCCAGGCATAGGAAGTTTCCGGTTTTTCGCGGGAGCCCATATAGAAAGAGGCAGAAACGGCAATATGACCGCCTTCGGGATACTGTTGCAAAAAATCTTCTCTATTTTTAAATTGTCCAGCCTGGATCCAAACCATCTTATCGCCGAGATAATAGTTTTGGTCAGCCCAGCCAAAATAATCAAAATATATTTTTTGAACATTATTCTTCTCCACCCAATCGGCCAGACGTTTTAAGTCTTGGCCCCAGTCTAGATTTGAATCAACAACATAGCGGTAGCCGCCGGATGGACCCCCTGCAATTTGATTGAAGTAGGTAAGATAATAGGGATAAACCCGGAGGTTTTCTATTAGATACCAGCCGAATAAAATTAAAAGTGTAAAAATCAAAATGTAAAATTTATGAGTCGGATTTATAATTTTGGATTTTACATTGTCATTTTGATCTTTGCATTTTACATTTTGAATTATTTTATTGAGTTGTCCGGCTAACAAGATAAACGTAAATCCGTAAACGGGTAGAAGATGGCGGACGCCGATGTTAAGATTGGATCGAATGCTGGTGTACCAGTAGAGAACAAGCCAGAGGATCATTGTCAGTTCGGTGAAGTGGTCGCGGAACCAGTCTTTTATTTTTGAAAATTGAAAATTGAAAATTGAAAATTTCATTTTAGCACTCGAGTATAAAAATACAGCTGTTAAAAGAAGCCAAAATGGGAGCGGTTCCTTAAGAAAATAAACAATAGGAAAATATTGAGGCCAAGACCAATTTCGAACTTCTCCCATAAAGTAGGTCGTGTTTCCACCGGCTTGCCTTTGGGTAACCATTAACAAACCTAATCCATATTCGGTCAGACCGCGGATAACCGGCTTATTTGAAAAATAGACTACTGTATCAGCTAATGAACGGTGCCCGTAAGACTGTAGAAGTTCTTGAGTATGAGAGTGCTGGAGTTCGGGCTGATAATTCCAGGTATGAAAGCAATAAACTGGCCAGACTACAAAAATATAGCCGATGGCGATGATAAAGATTGTATTACGAATTATGTATAATGAATTAAAAATTTTTGATTTGGGATAATTTAAAAAAGCATAAAGAATAGCAAGTCCCAAGAAAAACGGAACAAGAAGGAAAACAGAATATTTAGTCAATTGAGCAATGCCAAAAATTATACCGGTTAACCAGAGGTTTCTGCCGGTTGGTTTTTCAAGATAATGAATAAAGAAATAAGTGCCGATAAGAGTACCGAATAATGCCGGCATATCAGTCGTAACAAAGCGGGAATGAGCTAAAACTGTCGGAGAAAAAGAAAAAAGGAACAGGGCGATTAGAGCGGCTAAATAGCCGTATATTTTTCTTGTCCAGACAAAAATCAAAATTGCGCAAAGGATAAAAAAAATAAGCTGGGGGATTTTTGCAAAACGGATTAATCTAATTGCATCATTGCCTGAACCAAAAATAAGTTTTCTTCCAAATTCCCATTGGCCATTTGTATCTTCTTGCCAGAACTTGCTTATAAAAGCGGCTTCATCCCGAATCCCGGCTATTTTGAGTGAAATTCCGGCCAGGTCTTTAGCTAGAGGGGGATGCTCCGGGTTAAGACGGTGGTCACCTTTTGTTATATATGAATATCCGGCGCCGATGTGAGGTATTTCATCAACAACCGGTGAATCGTTCCAAACACTGGTTATGGCCAGCATGAGAGCCGTTATTACTATTATTATTGCAAACAAATCAAATTCACCCAGACACCAGACAGGCTTATTCTTAAAATAATTACCGGATAGATTGCAGAAGTTATTGGGCAATTAATAATTTATAAATTTTTTATAAACGGTAAATGAACTATGCTCTTCCGGTTGAAAACCAAATTTCCAAACAAGGTTGCGACGCAAACCAAGATTATCAGCTAAGGGAATAATCATAACTTGATCGGGAGGAAACATGATATTTTGAAGTTGATCTTCGGTTATATAATATATGTTCTTTTGAGCTGAACAAGTATCAGTATGACTTCCGGTCAGGAATTTAACGGTTTGGGCACTGTTTGGCACTCCATCAACCAACACGTCTCCTTCGTTAGCCAATACATATTTGATCATCTTTGTGTCTGTTTGATTTAAATAGTTTGCAATATCAATGTAAGATTGGGAAAATGCATTTTTTGTTGAAAAACTGGCACCCCATTTTTTAAAATATCTTGAATATTCCAGAGAGCCAATCCAAGCCAGAATTATTATTATCGTCAGAGTAGTGATTATTTTTACTTCACGCCGGTAGGTTTTTTCATCAAATTGATAATGCGGATCACTGATCCGGTAAAGGCCGGAAATCAAATTAATCAACCACCAGAATCCTTGTCCGGCAAATATCATAACTACCGGAATAACGCCGATTACTCGCAAAGCATGGGGGGCTTCAGTTGAAAGAAATCCGGGAATCAGCATTATAAAAAACCAGCTAAAAAGAAAAGTATGTAAGGTTGAAAAGTGACCGTGTTTTCTTGAAAGCCAGTGCTTTAATTCTTTCAAGAATCCGACGGCAAAAAATATTCCGATTGGCAATGATAATTCCGGCCAACCCGGGATATTGTGGCGTTGGTTGTAATCGCCGGCAAAGTTAAACATTCCCAAAGTTTTTACGATGCTTAAGCCAAGTTCTTTCAAAGGTTCTTCTTGGGCGAGGACCGATATTGAACGCCCCTCTCTTTTAAAAAAGTCTTCCGGATGAGTATAGAAATATACTCCCATCGGTAAAGCCGTGATTATGGTTGTGAGCATGAGAAAAGCAAATCCTCGGAGAAGCTGGTTCTTGGTGTACTCATATTTTGATAATTGAAAATCATGTTTGAGATAAGTCCAATAATTCCAGAAAAGCACCAGGGCTATCAATGGAGCTATGCGGAAAGAAAAATATGTATAAAATCCGATGCCGCCGATTAATCCGGCGATAAAATATTCTTTCAGATGATTATTTTTTAAGCCTCGCCATAGAAAATAAAAAGCCCAGACCAGAATAAAAGGCAGCATGATTGCTCGGAAGCCGATGCGGGAAAAATTAACGTGCCAAAAAGAAACAGCCAGGAAAAAGCTTGAAACGGCAGCCATTCGCCAATCAAAAAGCCGGCGAGTCAAAAGATATAATCCGATAACGGTAAGAGTTCCAATAATTGCCGAAACAATTCTTAATGCCCAAGGTTCTGCTCCTAAAACAGCTATTGAGATAGATTGGAGATTTATAAACAGGCCCTCTCGGCCGTTATTAGCAGGGTAAAAAATCTTGAAGTCTTTATTGTCGAGCGCTTTTAAGGCATCAACTCCGTTTGCCGCCTCATCCGGCCATAACCCCGGCGGTATGAAGCCAAGCTTATAAAAACGAAAGAAGACCGTAATGGCAAGTATCAAGATAAAGACCAATATTTGAAATCTTTTACTCATCATAATTATCTTACCACATTATATATTGTCCCGCTGTTTAAAACTTAAATTTTCTGTTAATATTTCCCCATGCCACCAGAATGCCGACAACTCAAAGAAAACCTTCCCCCCTCTTCCCTTGGAGAAGAGTTTGATAACATTGCAGAAAGTGTTTTAATTGATATACTATAATTATGCAAAAAATAGCTACAAAAGTTTTCGTCTGGGCGTCCATCGCTTTCGGCATCATCGGGATGTTGATGGTTTTAACTACCTCTCCCGAAAGCAATGGTCCGAACGTTATTTTGTTAAAACTTCTATTCACGACCGTTATCGTTATTTTGACCTCATTCGCCCTGAGCATCGCCAGTAAGTATCTAAACGGTAAATCTTAGTTCTAACTTCAGTTCTTCCACTTCCAGAATATGAAAAAACTATTGCGCGAAATAGTAAAAGTTCCCATAGACAAAAAGCTGATTGTGTTTGATTTAGATGGCACTCTGACTGAAAGTAAGGCTAATATGGATTCAGAAATGGCGTTGTTGCTTAGAAAACTTCTAGAAAAGAAGCGGGTTGCTATTATTGGAGGTGGAAGATATCTTCAGTTTCAGCGTCAGTTTTTAGGAAAGCTTCATGCGCCCCAAGTGCTACTTAAAAATCTATTTTTATTTCCAACCACATCGACTGCCTTTTATCGCTATCAAAAAAATAGATGGCGCAGATTATATAGCCATGATTTGTCAGTAAGCGACAGAAGGCGAATTTTTGCCATGTTTGAGAAAACATTTGCCGAGCTTAAATATTTTCATCCCAAAAAAGTGTATGGCAAATTGATAGAGGACAGGGGAACTCAAGTTACTTTTTCTTTTTTAGGCCAGAAAGCACCCGTTCCATTAAAAGATAAATGGAGAAAGGAGCATGCCGATCTTAAGCTTAGGATCGCTAATGTTTTACAGAAACATCTTCCCGATCTGGAAGTTCGGGCAGCTGGTTATACCTCTATTGATGTGACACGCAAAGGCATTGATAAGGAATACGGCATGAAGCAAATCAAAAAATATTTGGGAATATCTTTTGACGATATGCTTTTTGTCGGCGATGCTCTTTTTCCGGGAGGCAATGATTTCGCGGCACTTCGGACCGGTGTTTTGTGTTTTGAGGTTAAGGAGGTTAGCGATACTAAAAAATTAGTTCGACATATTTTGAAAAATTAAAAAAGCCCCGTCATAATATTGGGGCTAGCGCAGAGGAAAATATTGTTTGATTAAATCTTCTGTTTTTTCGACTTGGACCTTAATATCAAAGTTTTTTTCTATTCTCTGTATGCTCATTTTGGCGAGGCGTTGAAATACTGCCTGATGGATGAATGGCCAGATTACGGTTGCGTCAGCCAGTATTTCTGCCGTTTTGGCATTGGAGTAAAATTTACCCCAGGCCACTCCTTCCGTATAGGGACAGCCGGATAGTCCGCCCCATTCTACCGGCTCCGGGCATATTCGTACACCGGCGCAATATTTCTTCGGTTTAATGTGGGTCGGTTTTTTATCCTTGGGCATCCGGTTTTCAATTAAATGTAGCATGGGCGGTGTTTGTTGAGCCCAATTTCTGGGGACACCTCCGCCGATAGTATAAATTCCGGCTTTTGTCTGCTGATTAAAGAGCTCCATAAAATGTAAGAGATCAATGAGCTCATTAGAGTTGAATGGATTTTTACCTTCTGCAACCTCTCTCATATTATAAATTGCAATATCTAATCCAAGCTCGGAATCGGTAAAAGCCGGAATATACACTGGAACATTCATTTCAAAGGCACTTTTGAGAATGCCTCTTCCCTTGGTATTTTTAGAGAGCCATCGGCCCAGTTCCCGGTTAACTAAATGTGAAGACAGGACGAGATAAGGATTTAAGCTGTCCAGCATTTCTTTTATAATTGTTTCAGCGTCATCAAGATTTTTCTCAAGTTCAATAACATTATAAATTCTATTGTAACCTTTTTTATTGGCTTCAATATCGCTTATATCCGATCTGTGTTTAAAATGAGCCATGCCGGCTGATTGGACGAAACCATGAGTAATGAGGGCGCCGGTTGAAACGATTGCCTGAACACAGCCCCTGTCTATTAAGTCGCAGATCATAAGACCCATACCGGCTGGTGTCATCGCGCCGGAAAGAGTAAGAACGGTAAACATATTTTTGTCGGTGAACATTTCTGTGAGAATTTTCACACCATCACCGACAGCTGATCCGCCCAAGCCGACATGCTCCATTTGCCGGCAGAGTTCATCTGTATCCGGTGATTTAAGCGGCTCAATAGATTTTATTGGAATAAGTTCGTCATCAAATCCAGTGCGGTAATTTTTAGCGTCACGATTCATTATTTCACCAAGTTGTTAAAGAATATAATAAGAAGTTTAACCGAAAGAGAACTAAATACAAGAGCTAAGAGAGTCCCATTTTTTCCTTTACTTCTTTTATCGTTTGGAAAGCGAGTTCTTGGGCTTTTTCTTCTGAATTAGTCAAGATTTTTATAACTTCGTCTTGGTTACTCTCAAACTTTTTTCTTTTCTGTTGGAAGGGCTTTAAAAAATCAACGACGACTTCGGCTAGGTCATTTTTAAAATCAGCATACGATTTGCCGGCATAATCTTTCTCGAGGTCTTTGATTTTCTTTTTAGTCAGCAGGGAATAGATAGTTAGTAAATTAGAAATACCCGGTTTTTCTTTTTCATCAAATTTAATTTCTTTTCCGGAGTCGGTTGTAGCTTTTTTGATTTTAGCTACGATTACATCCGTTTCATCTGACAGGGCTATTCCATCATCTCCAGTTTTAGACATTTTTTTTGTTGGGTCTTGCAAGGATAGAATATGTGAGCCTTGGGCAAGAAATGGTTTTATCGGTTCAAAAGTTTCTCCGAATAGATAATTAAATTTTTTGGCTATTTCATTTGCCACGTCTATGTGCTTAAGTTGTTCATCGCCAACCGGAACCAGGTTGGATTTATATAGTAAAATATCAGCGGCCATTAGAACGGGATAATCCAATATGCCGATATTGTTTTTCCAGCTGTTGGCCCGGGGGTTCCCGGATACTTCTATCTGATTTTGTTTTTCTTTGTATGTCGGTAATCTATCTAGCCATCCAACCGGGGTAATTGTGTTAAAAAGCCAAGCAAGCTCGGTATGCTCTTTAACTTTTGACTGTCTTATTAGTAGAGACTTATTGATATCAATTCCTGCAGCCAAATAGTCCATAATCGTACTCATAACTTCTTTTTGAAATGTTTTGGGGTCATAAGGCGTTGTTATGCCATGATAATCAACCACGGCAAAAATGGCTCGTTTAGCTTTGTCTTGTAATTCTATCCAATTTTTTATCGCTCCCAGATAATTACCTAAATGTAATTTTCCAGAAGGCCTAATTCCAGAAAAAACTCTTACCATATAAATAATCATACACAAAAATTGATTAAAATAAAACTCCCTTCGTGGTTTCTTAAAACCGGGAAGGGATTAATGTTCATGTTTTGACATGAGCCCTAAGGATAGCCATATTGCCGCCAGAACTATTAAACCGGCTAAAATAAATGAAGAGACCGAATCAATGGAGTAGGTGTTTGTCCTGCTAATTTGTATTGCTCCAGTCAGTACTATAACTGATCCGATAGTATCAAAGACCATATGAATAAACAGATAGAATTTATTTTTATTTTTTGAATATGTTTCGCGATGTTCAGGTTTTAGAATTATGGTGGCATATATATTAGCCAAGAGGCCTAAAATCGCCACAAAGAAAAATGTCGAAGTCAAATTGATGATAGGAGGACTTTGCCATCTTTTGTTGGCTTCATAAGCGATCATGAAAGCCAGGGGAAAGAATAGGGCGATATTTATTCCAGCCGATAGTAATTTAATTTTCTCCGGGGGAAGTCCTATAAATTGATATTCTGAAATAAGGGCGACCAAAGAAGCAAAAATATGCAAAGAGGCATGGAAACCATCCGATGTCATTGATAAACTTCCCGAAGTATAGCCGACAATAATCTCAAAAATAAACAGGAATATGTTAATTTTTAAGACCGCCAGGAAGCGGTCTTTGTCGGTGCGATGACCGCTTCCTGGCATATCCGCTCCTAATTTTTAAAGATTAGTATTATAGCTTACTCTTTCTCGACAATAAATCAAATTTAAGATATAATTACTATGTTTTATCTATAATCTCCCCGTAGTTCAACGGACAGAACAGCAGCCTTCTAAGCCGCGGATCGAGGTTCGATTCCTCGCGGGGAGACCCCAGTTGATTGGCCATCCTGAAACGCGTCGGTAACCCTGAAGAGAAGCCCCAATTCGGCGGTTCGAACTTTTGTGTGGCAGAAGCCGACCGGCAGGAGGCATTGTACGAACCGGCGGCGAAAAGGGTCTGGAAACGCCTGCCACGTCTCTCTCAAATTGGTCGCCCTCTCTTTGATGACGGTCATAGCCGAGGAGAGCTCGTCGGTCGTCAAGGGTGACGACGGCGTTGTGCTGTCAACGCTCATCCGTTGCTGGTAGAGCGCCCGTTTCTGCGTTGAGAATTCCTGATCGGTGATCAGGCCTTTGGCGCGCATCCGAATCAGTTCCTGGACTTCTTCGTTCAGGTTCTCTCGACGTTTGTGCCAACGAGCTTGTTTGGCTTTCAAAAGATCTCCTTCCTCTTTGGCGACGGTCACGACCGTCTCCAGCACCTGATCAAGCAGCGTGGGCTCGATGGTTACCTCGGTCAGAAAGTTATCGAACTCCTCGTGGACGGCTTCGGCCGGATAGCTCGTTCGATGCTTGCCGCAGACTCGGTTGTAGCAGAAGTAGTAGGGATACCGTTGGGTCCTGCCACGGGAAAAGCTGCCTGTCAGGAAGTGATGGCACTTCGGACAGCGGACACTCCGCCGCAAGACAAATTCGGGTCGGATGACCTGATGGGGCACGGAGCGGTTGCGACGCGCAATGAGCTGTTGGACTCGAGCGAACTCCTGCCGGGTGACGATGGGCATGTGCCGACCCTGATGCTCCTGTCCGGACCAGGGGTCAACGAGAATACCTGCATAGAAGGGATTGCCAAACAGGTTGTCGAGTGACTGAGGACTCACGGGTTCCCCGTGAGCCGTGGCCACGCCCCAGTGCGCTAGCATCCGGCGCATCTCGGCCTTGGTGTAGGCGCCGGTGGCAAACTCCTGCCAGGCTTTCTGGAGCAGCGGAAACAGTGTCGGGTCGGGTCGATCAGGTTCCGTTTTCTTGTCGCCGTTGGTGGTGGAACTCACATAGCCGAACGGTGCCTTCCAGGGAAAGATCCCTTCCTGGAGTTTGCGCCGCATGCCCTGGACGGTGCGCATCGCTCGAATGTCGTTATCGAACTGGGCGAAGCCGGCCAGAATCGTTTCCATCAATTTGCCGTTCGGGTCGTTGTCGATCGGCTCGGTCACCGACAGAATCTGGACGCCGTACTTGAACAAGGTCGCCTTGAGGCTGTAGTGGTCCTCGACGTTGCGGGCAAAGCGATCGATCTTCCAGACAAGGAGGGCCTGGATCCGTCCTTTGTTCTGTTTGCAGAAATCAAGAAGCTCCAAGAGTTGGGTCCGGTCGGCAAACTTGGCCGACTCACCTTGCTCGACAAAGACTTTCAGAATGGTGAGGTGTTTGGCGCGTGCAAAATCTTGGCAGGCGGCTTCCTGCGATTCAAGGCTGGTGCCCTCGACTTGATCTTTGGATGACACGCGACAATAGATGATGCCGTTCATGAGGCGGGACCGGACGAATCGTTCGACGATGCGTCAGGCGTTACAGGTGGGGTTGTACTAATCGTAGAAGCTGAAGCGGGATCCGTCAATGTGGACAACGTCCTTCTCGTAGGCGGTTTCTGCTGCTGGCGCTGCCAGAGATAGAAATCGAACAGCAATTGAGCCAGGCCTCGAATCTCTTGTTCGAGCGGTCGGTGTTGATCGCGAGCGAGGTCCTTCCTCGTAGGATTTGAGCGAAGTGTGCTTGGGTGAGATTGCCGCATATACGATGCGCTATACCGTGTCTGGTGACCCTTGACCAGGACGGCGAAACACGGCGTGCTCGTGGGGTCGTGGCGTCAATCTTGGGCTGGAGTGCGGCGACGACCGTCAGAATGGCCAAGCGCTACGGCCACATCGGCCAAATCGCGCAACGACAGGCGGTTGAACTGCTGGATGGGAAGAAGAAGCGCGATCGGAAGAAAGCATCACCGCAAGTGTCGCAACAAGAAAAAGCACCCCAAAGGGATGCTGAACGATGGCCACAGTAGAGCGCGCGAGAGCCTTAGGAAAGGTCCAAGGTGCCCTTGATTGCTTTTTCGATGGCGACCATCGTGACTGGTGAGACTTGGCCAATCACCTTGATGACTTTCACTTTGTCGACGACCATTATCTGCGAACAGTCAGCCACGCTGTCTCTGTCTAGGTTGCCCTCTGGGCTTCGTATTTCCACGTCGAATGGGTATCGCACAGACCGACCAGTTACTGGAACAACAATCGTAAGGTACCAGCCCGGTTCAGAATTGCCGTCGTCGTTTTGAACAACTACGCACGGTCTTGTTCCGAACTTTTCAGCGCCCCCAAGGTCGGGCAGCCGGGCGATGACAACATCACCTCGCTTGAAGGCAACCATCGAGCAAGATTCTCAGGAGTCTACGCGGCCTAGAATCTCCATCTGAGTAGCCTCGAATTCTCTGTACAATTCCAGGGCAGCCTGACCATGCTCCCTGTATGCCGCCCGTAGCTGCCGGCTTCGTTCCACCCGTTCGACTTCACGGACCCTCTCCTCGACTGCGTCCCTGATTAGCTTGCTTCGATCGGTGTGGAGAAGCTCAGCAGCACTGTCGGTTCTTTCCAGGAGCTGTGTTGGAAAATTGAGAACGATTTTCTTTGCTGAAGCAGAATTTGAAGGAAACATGATTTTCTCAGCCTCGAATTCGACGGCTTTTTCATTTTGAGATTTAACAACATGCGACTCGCGGCGTTTTGCAGATCTACGGCTCATAACTTACGTCTCCTCTCCCTGCTCTGTCAATACAAAAAGTATAGCTAAGTTGTATAGAAGCAATTGATGTATCGAGTGTAATGATATCAGTTGCATCAATTCCAGTCAAGTTATTGAAAATAAAGCACTTAATCAAAACTCTAATCAAAACTGTGCATCATAGTGAGGCCTGAAGACGAATCTGGGCGAAGCCTTTTTCACTTGCCAGGCAACGATGTCGCTTGGTAACAACGACTTTTAGGGAGAGAGACCGCCGAAAAGAGGAAATGAGCGCAGCCGTTCGTGGCCGCGAAAGGCGGAGACAATGAAAAAGAGGCGCAGCTGGAAGGCCGCAACTCATGCGCGTGTTTGAAAGTCAGAACCTTCCGGCTTTCCCGTGGGTGAAGCGATGGCGAACGGTCACTCCTCGCCGTGGTGTGCGTCAATAGCAGTCTTACTCTCAAATTTCTAGTGCAATTAAATTCTGAAAGACTTCGTTAGGTTTTTTCCAGCCCAAGACTTTTCTAGGCCGACCGTTTAGAAGGTCTTGGG
>Ga0209541_10014560_pt1 | contig 11838 bp, 10 predicted proteins | sample RifCSPlowO2_01_FD_184027 | JGI IMG/M metagenome (GOLD analysis project Ga0209541, IMG submission 184027) | Groundwater microbial communities from Rifle, Colorado - Rifle CSP2_plank lowO2_0.1 (SPAdes) (version 2) | ecosystem: Environmental > Aquatic > Deep subsurface > Groundwater | place...
ATCTAATTTATTTTTTAGAACAGCATTATCACATTTGTTTAACAATTCAATAATTTTAACCCAAGGATCTATTTCATCAAAATCAACTTTTGGTACTTCAACAGTCCTCAAATAAGTTCTAGGTGAAACGTCTTTAGGTACAGGAACTTCTATTTCAATAAACTTAGGAACTTTTTTTAATTGTTTTTCTTTATACTCTGGAATATTCTTTAATTTTTTTCGAGATATTTTAATCACACTCTTCATAGATTTTTTAGGTTTAGGAGCAACACCAGCCAAATAATCAACACTACTTTTATTCAATTTAATTAAATCTTTAGCAGGAATAGAATAATTTTTCATAAACTTTTGTTGAAATTTTGAAACTGCATCTTTTGAAATCATACTCTTATTAAAACAAAAATAATATATAAATATATCTTAAAATTTCAGAGAGTTCAATCTTTTAATTCTATCATCAGTTGAAGGATGAGTACTTAACATAGACATAAAACCTTTCCAACTAAAAGGATTCACAATAAACAAAGACGCACCAGCAGAAGATTCATTAGTGAAAGGATGTTCCTTAACGCCAGATTCCAATTTTTTTAATGCCGAAGAAAGTCCTTTAGAATCTTTTAAAATTTTAGCCGCACTTTCATCAGCCAAATATTCCCTGCTTCTCGAAATAGCCATCTGGATTAAGAAAGCCATTATTGGTGTAATAATTCCCAAAACTAATAACCCTAACAATCCTCCTCCATTATCATCATCACCACCACCAAGAATTGTACTCCATCTCGCCATAGCACCAACGAATGAAATAACACCAGCAATTGTAGCTGCAATTGTAGCCACTAAAATATCTCTATTTTTTACATGTGAAATTTCATGAGCAATAACACCTTTCAATTCCTCCTTATTTAATAATTCCATTATACCAGTAGTCACAGCAACAGCAGCATTTTTTGGATTTCTTCCAGTAGCAAATGCATTTGGATTAGCAGATATAACTATGTAAACTTTAGGCTTAGGAACATTAGCAAGCTTGGCTACATCAGAAACAATATCATATAATTCTGGATACTTACTTTTTTCAGCAAGCTTGGCTTTATACATCCACAAAACAATTTTATCCGAATAGAAATATGAAACAAAATTCATTAATAATGCAAATATAAAACCAATAATTAATCCATAAGGCCCAAATAAATACCCAATACCTAATAATATTCCAGTTAGTAACCCTAAAAATATTACAGTCTTAAAAGAGTTAAAATTCATAATTTAAATAGAAAAATCTCAATTTAAAAACTTTGCGAAGTATATTCTAAATTTACTAAAAATAAAATGAGCATAATAATCTTTTTCATAAACAAGCTAAAAATAAAAAGTTATAAAAAAACTTTCCTTTAAGATTGAGAAAATTAATAAACAATCATTCCCACATCAAAAGAATGACCTATAATATTATTATCGGAAGAACTGAGTCTGATAGAAAGAAATTTGGAGAAAAAGGAACAATTCTCATAGGTCGTTCTTATGTTAAAATGGGCCAAACCACGACCTTATCAAATTATGTTTATATGGATGTAATCAAATCACACGTAGTATTAGTTGTTGGAAAAAGGGGTTGTTTAACTGGTGAAACTTTAGTTTTTACAAATAATGGTTTCAAAGAAATAAAAGAATTTCATGAAAAAAATGATAAAATTTATTCTTTTGATAAAGAAAAAAACAAATGGAAATGGGAAAAAGCAAAATTACTAAAATATCCTATAAAAGAGAAATTATTAAAAATTGAAACTTATGATGGCCAATATTTAACTCTCACCAAAGAACACCCATTATTAGTTATTGAAAAAAACAAATTAATCTGGAAAAAAGCAGAAAAGATTAACTCAAAAGATCTACTTATAAATGTAACTTCTGTTCCAGAAATAACTAAAAATACAGAAAGTTTACAAATAGCAAGGATTCTTGGTTTTACTCTTGCTGATGGAACATTATATGTTAAAAAAGGAAGATTCAAAGATGGAAGAGGTTACTTATACAATGGAACAAAAAGTAGATTAAGAATTTTTAATGCCTCAGAAGAAGTTCTTAATACTGCAAAAAAAGATCTAGAAAAAGAATTCAAAATAACCACAAAAAGATACAAAAAAAAAGATTGTAATTGTGAAATAATTGAAACTAAACAAGCAAAAGTTGTAAATAGATTAATAAAACTAGGAGTACCAGTAGGTTTAAAATCACATTTAATAAGAATTCCAAAGGTAGTTTTCACCAGTTCAAATAATTTTAAAGCTGCATTTATAGGAGCTCTTTTTTCCTGTGATGGTTACATAAACAAGAATGGTTTTCATGCAGCTTATTATTCAAAATCTAGAAAATTCTTAGAAGAATTAAATCTCCTTCTATTACACCTAAATATACAATCTACAATTAGAATTAAAAAAGCAAAATTAAAAGGGAAATTGTTCATTAATTATCAATTATATATAACTGATCATGAATCTTTAGAAAATCTAAAAAAAATTGATTTAATCGATAAAGAAAAGCAAAGAAAATTAAATTTACATAAATATCATATACAAAAACGAAGAAAACAAGGTTCATATTTTTCAAAAGAACTTTATCTTTCAAAAATTAGATCAATTACAGAAATTTCAAACATAACTGAAGTTTACGATTTAAATGTTCCAATCAATCATTCATTCATAGCTAATGGCATAATTTCCCATAATTCTGGTAAATCCTACTCATCATCAGTCATCACCGAAGGGATTATAGACCTTCCAGATGAAATTTCAAATAATCTTTCTGTAATAATGTTAGATACAATGGGCGTTTTCTGGACAATGAAATATCCTAATGAAAAAGATTCAGGATTATTAGAACAATGGGGACTGAAAGCAAAAGGATTAGAAAAAATTAAAATTTTCACACCAATAGGAATGTATGAATATTCCAAATCGATTGGCATTCCAACAGATGCACCATTTTCAATCAAAGCTTCAGAATTATCTGGAGAAGATTGGCGTCTAGCTTTTGAACTTTCATCTTCCCACCCAGTTTCAATTTTAATTGATAAAATTCTAGGTGACTTAGCAGATTTAAGAAAAGAAGAATTTAATGTGGATGATATAATTAATTTAATTCAAAAAGATAATACTTTTTCAAATGAAACAAAAAATGAAGCAATTAATAGATTCAAAGCTTCAAAAGGTTGGGGTTTATTTTCAAATGAAGGAACAAAAATTGAAGTTCTAATAAATCGTGGAGCAGTTTCAGTTTTAGATATGTCTGCTTACGCAACTTCTTCAGGTGGCTGGGGAATCAAAGCTCTTGTTGTAGGATTAATATCTAAAAAAATATTTATTGAAAGAATGCTCTCAAGAAAATTAGATGAAATTGAATCTATCAGAACAGGTTATTCCTATTTCAAAATCAAAGAAGAAGTTTCAGAGGATAAAAAACCATTAATTTGGTTTATTTTAGATGAAGCTCATGAATTACTTCCTGCAATCGGAAAAACTGCAGCAACAGACGCTTTGGTAACAATATTAAGAGAAGGTCGTCAACCTGGAATTTCATTATTATTAATTACTCAACAACCAGGAAAGATTCATTCAGATGTTTTAACCCAATCAGATATAGTCCTTGCACATAGATTAACAGCAAAAATAGATGTTGAAGCTTTCAACTCCATGATGCAATCATATTTAGGAGATACCTTAACAAGTTATTTGAACATCCTTCCAGCAGATCCAGGAGCAGCAATTGTTTTAGATGATAACTCAGAAAGATTATATCCTATTCAAGTTCGTCCAAAAGTATCCTGGCACGGAGGAGAATCCCCTACTGCAATCAAATTCGAGAGGTCAAAGAATTTAGGTTTATAAAATGGGCTACAACCGTCAAGATCATTATTACATGAAAGCAAAAAAAGAAGGCTTTCGTGCACGTTCTTCATACAAATTAATAGAAATTCAAAAAAAATATGATTTAATCAAAGCTAATGATTCAGTCCTGGATATTGGTTGCGCTCCAGGATCTTGGTTACAATTTATAAAACAAAGAACCAAAGGCAAAATATTAGGAATAGATTTAGTTTCAATAAAACCAATTGGAGGAATAGAATTCATACAAGGAGATATCAACGACAAAGAAATCCAAAAAAAAATAATCCAAAAATTCAATGTTGTACTTTCAGATATTGCCCCAAAAACCTCAGGCATCAGAGAAAGAGATCAATACCTATCCTTCCAATTATCCAGAGAATCATTCCTCATAGCAAAAAAAGCATTAAAACCAAAAGGGAATTTTTTAGTAAAAACTTTCCAATCTCAAGAAACAGAAGAATTAGTAAAAGAAATTAAACCTTATTTTGAATTTGTAAAAAGATACACTCCACAATCAACAAGACAAGGTTCAAAAGAAATTTTTATTGTAGCTTTAGGATTTAAAACTACATCTTCTCCAAAGCCTTTTTCATCACAGGAATAACAGCTTCAGCTTCTTCTTTTGTCATTCTTCCCAATTTATTAAAAGAATAATCTCCTTCTGAAGACCTATTCTCTCTTGAGACTTGTAATTTTGGAATACCATTATTGTATGCAAATACACCAACAGTTATTTTTGTCGTTTCAAATTCAACTTCTTCATGAAAAAGTTCTTTATCCAGGTTTTTATCAAATGCCATAGAGATTAAAATTTTTAGAGATTATAAAAACCTTTCTGAAAATTTTCCGGATTTTCTTAGTAAACCTTTTTTAAGCCAATTTTTCTAAATTAAACTGAAAGTCTAGACTTCTTCAAGGCATTGGGAGGTGCTTAATATGTTAGAGAACTTAGTGCAAACTGCAATAAGAAGAGAAGATTTAGACATTGATTACAATGGTTACACAGTAACAAACCATTTTGGATGGGAATACCAAGTTTCAATTGAACAAAGCGAATCTTGCCTTGATCCTTCTTATATCAAACCATTAGAAAAAAAGATTGTATTAAAAACAGGTTGTGAAGTATCAGATCAAGGCCATTATTTATCTCATGCATTAGCACACGAATTAGGCCATTCAGAAACATTCTTCATAACAACACCAATATTAGCAATAATTGCTTTTGCAGGTTTAAAACATGCATACAAAGAACATTCAATTAAAACATTCCTTTATACTTGTGCAACTGTAGCCTCATATAGATTAGTTGTTGACGAAGCCGCAGCAGAAATTGCAGCATCCGTAAATCATGGAACAATAATGATGAACTGGAGAGGCCAATTAACAAGCTTAGTAAATTTTAGTAGAAATGTCATTGATTTATTTTAAAATCCACACAAATCCTAAATCTACCTGGAGCATATTGCCCACACTTAACTACCTTCAAGATTTTCGCAGTTTCTACATTTTTTTTAATTTTTTGAATAGCTTTCTCAGGAATATCTTTTTCATCACAAAAATCATAAAAATGTATTATTCCATTTTTCTTCAATAATTTTAAAGCATTCCCCAAAAAAGCCTCAGCACTTTTAGGTAACGGCATCAAAATTCTATCAAACTTCTCATTAAAATTAAAAATCATTACATCCTCATTAAATAATTTTATATTATAATATTTTCTACAATTATATTCGGCATACTTATGAGCAACAGGATTCTTTTCCACACCTACAATCAACGCGGGTTTAGAATGTTTAGCAATAACCAAAGGATAAGGTCCAACCCCAGAAAAAAACACTAAAACATTTTCTTCATCTTTTACTAATGATGCAATCCTCATTCTTTCTGTACCCAATCGTGGAGAAAAATAACATTTTTCAACATCAATTTTCATTTGTATACCATTCTCTCGATAAATAGTTTCTTTTCTTTTTTCACCAGCAATAAATTCTAAATCCTGTGTTCTAAATTCACCATGATGAATACCAACCTTTCTCAAAACTACTTTAACATTTGGAACATTAATTAATTTTTTTGCATCAATATTAGAAACATCTTCACCAGCTATAACAATATCCCCAATTTGATCATAATTTAATAATTCGAATTTTATTTTCTTTATTTTTTCACATTCTTTCTCCAAAATTTCATAGCCCTTAACATCTTTCTCAATAGGTAGATACAAATAATCTCTTCCAGAAACAGGCTTATACCCTTTGGCTAATATTCTTAATTGTATCAATTTTTGTTTGGTTTTTTCAGCATATTTTTTCTTAATTTTAATGCATTTCATAAATAAATAAAACTTAACTGTATTTATAAAATTTAACTTATCAAAACCACTTACTCAAACTATCTTTAGGCTTTAATCCCTTTAGTTTTTCTAATGTTGATTCAACTCTTTCGAGAGAAAAATCATGCTCATCTACTAATATAGATTTAACTTTTTCCTCATCCAATCTTTCTTTCTTCAATACAACATCTTCTACAGGAATTTTCTTAAAAATTTCAAATATTTCTTCCCAATCAAAATCAGTTTCTAATTTAGAAAATATATCCTCAAATTTTTTGGTTTCATGCAATAACTTTAACGCTTTCTTCGGCCCGATACCATTAACTCCACCAGGATTATAATCAGTACCTATTAAAATTCCCAAAATAATTAATTGTTCCTGAGTCAAATTATTTTTTTCTAAAACATCATTCAATTCAACAAGATAAGGTGCAATCAAAACATATTTTCCTCCTGTAATTTTTCTTTTCTGTGATAATGTCAAATTAAAAACTAATTTTGGAGCTCCAAATAATAATGAATCATAATCTTGTGATGCACTAGCCCAAACTAATTTTTTCTTAACCATATATGCACATTGTGCTTCAGCCTCAGATAGTGCTTGAACAACAGGCAACCCTAACGCATTCAAAAGTTCCATAGATTCATCAAACATTTTTGTATTCACAAAAGTCAATTGTTTGGCATATTTACTAGAACCTTCAGTATCTTCTCTAACCATTGCTTGATTATATTTATCAAACGCTTTATCTTTTGCTTCTCTTCTTTTTTCTCTAACTTTTTTTTTCAAATACGGCGCAACTCCATCAAATACAAATACAGGAGTAATCCCCTTCTGTAATAGATTAGGAACACGAGAGAATAACCCCACTAAATGTGAAGTAACATTTCCATTTCCATCCATTAAAGCAGTCCCATCTTGTTGCCTTATAGAACTCAAAAATTGAAATATAACATTAGAGGCATCAACAGAAAGAATTTTACCATTAAGCTCATCCCATTTCAAATCCCTTTTATCAACCAACTCAGAAATCTTTACTCCCATAATCAAAAAATAATAGAAATTCATATAAATAGATTTCCTCTCAAAAAACTATAAAAGATGGTGATTAAAAAAGTTTCTTTTAAGCATGGATGGTGGTATTTTTATAGAGTCCACGAACCAAAAACAAAACAATTAACAAAACAATTCCCAGAATTAAAAACATTTTTATATGATGTATTTGAAAATTGCCCTCATGATTATTTTTCTTTAGAACCAAGAACATCAAAATTAACTTTTAACTTAAATAATTTAAATCTACAACCTGTACTAAATCATGAAGTAAATATTCTCGCAAAAAATGGTTTAGAGAATAACGCAAAGAGATTCACAACAGCCCATCCAAAAGTCCAACTATTCATGCTTGAAGAGGACTCAAACACAATCGCAATCGAAGTTCCTTTATGGTTACAATCAACAGAACTAGACCATTATGAGAATGTCTTCAATTCAAAAAACCCATTAACAGGCCATATTGATGCATTAAGAATTGAAGATGATAAAATTTGGATATGGGACTACAAACCAAACGCCCACTTAGAAAAATATGCTTCTACTCAAACATTTTTTTATGCCTATATGTTATCAAAACGCACCCAAATACCTTTAGAAAATTTTAGATGTGGCTATTTTGATTCCAAAAACACTTATGTTTTTAATCCGGAGATATGCAAAGTTCCAAAAATTATACAGCAAAAACTTTTAAAATAGCGATTATATAAGATATCTGTGCAAAAGTTAACATTAGTCTTTAGTGATATAGAAATTGGTATTGGAAATAATACTGACGACTTTGTTGAAGAAAAATTATTCTGTGATACCTTAAAATCAAACTTCCATTATCATAAAAAATACAATATGGATTTAGTTTTAAACGGAGATATATTTGATTTTCTAAAAGCATCATATAAAAATACTTATCCTAGACACGTTACCGAAAAAATTTCCATTTGGAAACTTGAACACATGTACAAAGCCCACCCAGATTTTTTTAATACTTTAACTGAATTTATCAATTTAGAAAATACAAGAATAATCTTCATAATTGGTAATCACGATTATGACATTATTTATAGTAAAATAAAAAAACAGCTTCGTAAACTAATTTTAAAAGACAAAATTAAAATGAAAAAGAAAATTGTCTTCCCAGGTTTTGAATTCAAAAGTTACCAAGTACTATTCGAACATGGTTCTCAATTAGACCAATTTTTTAAAGTTGATCCGAAAAATTTAATCCACCCAAAAATTCAAACTGTTATCGAAGAACCATTTTTATTAGTTCCTTGGGGATTTAATGCACTTAAAGAACATTTTCTAGTAATCAAAGAAGAATTCCCAATATTAGAAAGAGTCTTCCCTAAAGACAAAATAATCACCAAATTAAACACCCAGGTTAAAAAACGAGTAATTATAGACACCTTTTTTTATATGCTTAAATCATTCTTTTATACACAGTTTAGATACAAAAATGACAAATTATACAATTTCACTTGGGAAGATTTCAAAAAATATATGAGAAATTTTTTAAAAAAAGATTATGATCTAAAATTTGAAGATAAAGCAGAAATGAAACTTCTCTCGAGTAGATTTAAAGTAATCTCCTATGGCCATAATCATATATCTTCATTATACAAAATCAAAGAGAAATATATTCTTAATACAACAACTTGGCGTGACGAGTACGAATATTCAGAAGAAACTAAAACTTACAAACCCTTGAAAAAAAGTTACGGCTTCATCCTTCATGATAAACAAAAGATTTACAAGATAAAATTAATTTATGTAAATTCTCAACAAAAAGGACTAAAACCTTCTGATATTAAAGGATTAAATGCTAAAAATTAAAAACCTTTTAATGATCTTTGTCCAGATAACATATCTTCAAATTTTAAATTAATAAAAGATAATATAGACTCAGCAATTGGTTTAAGTTGTTTATTTATATAATGTTCATAGTCATATTTTCCTTTAATCAGTTCAACAGGCTCAACCCCTTCAGTAGTATAAACATACCTCACAGTATAACCCTTAAAATTCTTCAATTTACGAGCAGCCTTAACATGTGGGGGTGTTATTTTAGTATATTCATCCAAGGATTTCTGCAAACCTTTTTTATACATCAACAAATCATCAAATTTTCCACTCTTCAATTCTTTAATAAAATTAAATACAAAATCCTCAACTTTTCTTCCCATAAAAACTCTCATCAACAAAGCTTCTTGAAATCTCTTCGCCAAAGGTGTCCAATCTCCACGCACAGCTTCCATACCAGTAATATCTAATTTCCCATCAATTAACCCTGCATACCTTTTTTTTGCACCTTTTTCTTCTCCTCTTAAACGCGGCATTAAAAATTTTGTATAAGCTTTATCAAATTCTAAATACATAAAAGATTCAATATTATATTCATCCTTAACATAATCTTTCAATATTTTATTCATTTTATGCTCTAACTTTTTCCCTAATTCTTTAGGATCATCTTTTGCAACAACAAAAACAGAATCAGTATCAGAATAAATTACTTCATAACCCTCCTCTCTAATCCAAGAAGCCATTTTTTTAATAAAAAATCTTGCAAACGCAGTAATAGCATTAGCCAATTCTAAATTATAATATCTACACATAGGCGAAGCCATAACCCCATAAAAAGAATTCAACAAAATCTTAATCGCATACCTTCCAGTCTCATCTTTATTTTTTTTATATTCCTCTCTGACTTCTAATAAATCCTTAATTATTACCGGCATCAACCCTTCTTCTTTAGAAAAAGTTGCACCATTGGGAGCTTTGATTCCTTTCTTACCAAAAGTTAATGGATCAATATTAAAAGTTCTCATCAATGAAGGATACAACGATTTAAAATCCAAAACCACAATCCCATCATACAATCCTGGTTTAGATTCCATTACATATGCACCAGTAATAGGCTCATCTTTTTCATTATGTCCAAGAGAAGGTGCAACATATCCTTTATCTCTTAATTTTTTTAAATATATAGAATCCAAAGCTGCAATACTTCCTCTAACATTATCCAACATTAACCCAGTAAGCAAACTTCTTTTTGTATACAATGCAAGCAAATTACTTTTTTTCAAAATATTCAAAACTAACTCTGAATCTTTCAAATTATAATAAACCAATTTTTGTTTATCCTTAATAAATAATTTTTCAATATCATTACCCTTATCAATAAATTGCACATTCTTCCCTTCACCGACATAATATTGCGCAGCTGTTTCTAATTTATAATCGTTTAATTTTAAATTATTTTTAACCCATGCCATTAAATCAACTACTTGTCTTCCTTCTGCAACAACTTTCGAAGTATCAAAAAATCCCTCTCTAATAATAAGTTTAGAAGAACTATTTATTCTTCCCAAAATAAAAGGCACTTCTAATTTTTTACATCGTTTCTGAATAACTTTTAAATCAAAATCAATAACACTCCATCCAGTAATTAAATCTGGGTCTAACTCTTTGATCAAAACAAAAAATCTTTCCAACATATCTTTTTCAGTTTGAAAATGTTCAGCAAGTTTCAAAGATTCATCTGCAACAATTAACACTTTTCTATAATCTTCCATCACCAAAGAAATACAATAAATTTCTTTTGCAGTTTTATCAGTCTCAATATCAATCGCTAGAATTTTCAAATTAATTTTTGTTTCACAATTATTCAATTCAGGATCTCTATAAACTTTTATTCCATCTTGATATTCAAAATCTCCTTTGACTTCAACAGCCCCCTGAATCTTGTTATCAATTAAAAATCTTTGTGCATACTTAATATCTGCTTCATAAGTTTTAATTTTTTCCCCATCAAACTCCTTTCTAAGTTTAGCAACATCAGAGGGAATATCCTTCAATATTTTAACAACATCTTCTCCATCAAAAGTTTTCAATTTCACTTCTTCAAATTCAAAATCTTCAATTTCCTGTGCTTTTTTCAAATCATTTTCTTGGACAAAAAAATAAGGTCTGAAATAATTCAAAGTCAAAAACGCTTCATTATCTTCACTTCTACCAAACAACACAACATAAGCTCTTCCACCAATTACTTTGTAAGTTGCATCAACGATAAACCCTTTCATAATTTCCTTAAAGTTTTACCTATATTTATATCTTCACGTTAAGTAGATCTATTAAATAATCAAACTTGTATTCTTGTAAAATCAAATCAGAACTATAAATTTGTATTATTTTAGAAAATTTATATCTAATTTCTTTTAAAACATCATCAAAATTACCTAAATCCTTCGCTGCAATAGTTATATCATAATCCCATTCTCCAGATATTTTAACTACATAAGTAACTTGAGGATTAGCAACAAGAAATGCTACAAATTGTTTCTCCAGAGATTCATCTAAATTATGTAATTTTATATGCACATAAGAATAGATTGGAAATCCTAAAGCTAAAGGATTTAATATAGTTGTATAAAATTTAATAACATTCAACTTTTCTAATTTATTGATACGATATGCAACACTATCTCTCTGAATTTTACTTTTCTTAGAAATTTCACTTATTGACATTCTAGCATCTTGACTTAATAATTCTAATATTTTTTTATCTTTAG
>Ga0209541_10014562_pt1 | contig 11837 bp, 13 predicted proteins | sample RifCSPlowO2_01_FD_184027 | JGI IMG/M metagenome (GOLD analysis project Ga0209541, IMG submission 184027) | Groundwater microbial communities from Rifle, Colorado - Rifle CSP2_plank lowO2_0.1 (SPAdes) (version 2) | ecosystem: Environmental > Aquatic > Deep subsurface > Groundwater | place...
TATTAGCTTTCTTTATTTTTAGTACTGCTCTTCCTTCTCTTAAGATCTCATACATAAAAAAACTAAGAATTAAAGTAAAAATAAAAAACTATTGGATTTAAGCAATTGTGACAAACCTATGCTTCACTTCCCTAAAATCGTCATTGCTTACAGTTATCCTGACCAAATAAGTCCCTGGAGCTACATAAGGTGCATCCCAGAAAATTAATTTTCCAGTGCTATCCCCATTGTCAAGGTCAAAAGGATTTGTCTGGAAGATAAGGTCTAAATCGTAAAAAAGCACCCTTACCCTTAAACCATCCAAATCCTTGCTTCCTTCATTATTGACATTAATGTGCATAAAAAAATCATCAGAACCTACAGGCTCATTAACCCTAATTGCGCCTATTAAACCAAATATAAGAAACATAGCCAATAAAATGTTATGGTTTTCCATATGCTCACCCCAAACTGATACTATTGTAGAATGGTATCTTGTATTTAAATATTTCTATATTCTATTATAAAATGCAATTAATAACAACCTTTAAAAAACAATTTCTGTTACTAGGATAATATGAAAATAAGACAGCCAATTATAACATTTGTAGGCCATATAGACCACGGAAAGACATCTTTACAGGATTATATTAGAAGTAGCTCTATTGCGGCTACTGAAGCAGGCATGATCACACAGCACATTGGCTGCAGTAATATTACATTGGAAACAATAAAAAATCTGTGTGGCAAGCTTTTAGATGCATTAAAATTAAAGTTTACAATTCCGGGACTGCTTTTTATTGACACGCCAGGCCACGCAGCCTTTACTAATCTAAGAAGACGTGGAGGAAATTTAGCTGATATAGCTGTTTTGGTTATCAATATACTTGAAGGAATTATGCCTCAGACTCTAGAGTGCATAGAAATATTAAAGCACTACAAAACCCCTTTTGTTATTGCCCTAAACAAGATAGACCTGCTCCAGGGATGGCAGAGCAAGAATTTATTCTTAATCCAGAACATAAACTCCCAATCTGAAGGTATGCAGCAGCTTCTTGACAAAAAACTTTATGAGCTTGTAGGAAAGCTTTCAGAGCTGGGCTTTAATGCAGAACGCTTTGATAGAATTGAAAACTATACAAAACAAATTGCAATAGTCCCAACTTCAGCAAAAACAGGAGAAGGAATTTCAGAATTATTAATGGTCCTTACTGGTTTAGCCCAGAAATTCATGGAACAAAGCCTAAACATAAATGCAAAAGGAAATGCAAAAGGAACTGTTTTAGAAATTAAAGAGGAAAAAGGCATTGGGAAAACAATTGATGCAATAATTTATGATGGGACTATAAAGCAGAATGATACAATAGTCATAGGAACTTTAGCTGAGCCAATAGTCACAAAAGTAAAAGCCTTATTAGAGCCTATGCCTTTATCAGACATAAGAGACAAAAAAACCAAATTTTGTTCTGTTAAGCAGGTTTCTGCTGCTTGTGGTGTTAAGATTTTTGCCCCGGACATAGACGATGTAGTAGCAGGAATGCCATTAAGGTCAGCTTTAGCAAACGAAACAGAAAAAATAAAAGAGGAAATAAAAAAAGAGGTAAACGAAGTCATAATCGAAACAGACAAGCAAGGCATAGTCATAAAAGCAGACTCTTTAGGCAGCTTAGAAGCACTTATTAAGCTTTTAAAGGAAAAAAGCATTGAAGTAAAAAAAGCATCCATTGGAAACATTTCAAAAAAAGACATTTCAGACGCATCAATAAATTATGAGAAAGATCCTCTAAATTCAATGATTTTGGGATTTAACATCAATTTAATGCCAGATGTTGAAGTAAAAAATGTCAAAGTAATTACAAACAATATTATCTATAAACTTATTGAAGATTTTGAAAAATACCAGGAAGAGGAAAAGAAAAGGCTTGAGGGAAAGGAAATAGAATTTTTAGTCAGGCCCTGCAAAATACAGATTATGAAAGGCTATGTTTTTAGGCAGAATAATCCTGCAGTTGTTGGAGTTGATATTCTTGCAGGAAATTTAAAAGTTGGAACTCCATTAATGAAAAAAGATGGCAATGCAATAACAGAAGCCAAAAGCATGCAAATGGACCAGGAAAACATAGAAAAAGCAGAAAGAGGCAAGCAAGTTGCCGTTTCATTGCCAAAAGTAACTATAGGCAGGCAAATTCAAGAGAATGATATTTTATACTCTGCTGTCCCAGAAGAGGACTTTAGAAAACTAAAGAAGCTTAAGACTCATCTGTCACAAGAAGAAATAGCGATCTTAAAAGAAATAGCCCAAATAATGAGAGAAAAAAACCCAATGTGGGGTATTTAATATACAATGCCTGAATTAAAAATCCTAAACAGCAAAGAAATAAAGGAAATCCTAAAATTAATAGAATCCCAATGGGGTGCAAAATTAAAACTTGAATATGCTTTTCTAAGAAACCCAAAAAACAGAATTTTTATTGTTAATAAAGATATTGGAAAAATTAATTTTTCACAACTAAGAATTAATTCTATTGGATTGTACTTCTGTGAAATTGACAAATTAGGCATAAGGCTAAGCATTGAAGGTTCCCAAATTGTAGGTCCAAAAGCAGTAAAAAACATTGTAGAAATTAACGAAGAACAGACAAAACAATGGTTTAAAGGCGAAGATTTAGAAATTAAAGGGGATTATTTAGGATTTGTAATATTAAAACATAATAATGATTTTCTTGGAAACGGAAAATATAAGGATGGAAAAATACTGAATTATGTTGGGAAGAGCAGGAGAGTTAGCGCATTGCATAACTAGCCTGTTTTGGATTAACCCCCCATCTTTCATATTTAATTCCAAGCTTGTCCCAAAGCTCTGTGGCTGGAGATATATTTACTGCACACTTTACCGAGCCACTAAACTTTCCAGGCAGGTTTATAATGTCTTTATCCGTCTCTATAACCTTAAATCCATTGTTCATATCTTTTAGTGGATTATTATACCTATTCACTATTACAGTTGCATTCCTGTTATACTGAAATGCAAAAAAATTATTAGGGAAAAACATATCATGTTCAGTTACGTTAATATAGACACCAAACCTTTTTTTAAGTTCTTCAAATAATCTTTCTTCCTGCTGATAATGTTCTTTATTTATTGAAAGTATTTTCTTCTTAGGTACATAGCCTATTGTTATATCAATATGTTTTGTTTTTAACTTAGACCCTTCTAAGCCGCATATCTCTTCTGAATAAGGTGGCACAAAAATAACTTCATCTCCAGAAAAAAACTCTATGAAATGCTCTGAATCTTTCAGCCTCTTATCTAAATCATCCTTTATTGCAGCAGAAACTAAAACAAATTTATCTCCAAATATATAATTTCCTCCATGCGACAAATCCCCAAAATAATTTTTAGCTATCACTAATCCATTATTTAAGGTATAAGTGTCATTTGGCCATAATGTGTTTGTAGCGTAAACTTCAAGCCCAGTTTTTACTAATGCATGCCCTATGCTTTTCCTCTCTTTCTTTTGGGCATGAGCGTCACTTTCTCCAAAAATTAATTTAGGTTTATCTCCTTTAATTACAATTTCCTTGATTCCGCTTTCTGTTATAATGCCTTTTTTTGCCATAAAAATCCACCATTAATTATTTAACAAAACTTACACCTTAGTGTTGAGAAGATATAACTTGGCTAGGTTTTCTAAACACGTCAAGATTCAGATAAGGTTCATAAATCTTCCCCATGGGATCTTGGTGATATTCGCTAAGGAAATAAGGTGCGAGCCTTCTAATAATAGACCAATGCCAGGGTGTAAATCCTTTAAGCATGTTTTCCTCTTTTTCTATTCTATATTTCACGTGTATAGATTTCTCATCTCCAAGCATTTGGGCGTAGCTATCCTCACCTAAATCGTGATAGACCTGCCAGCATGTCTTATTGCCCTTATATGGAAGCCATATTTCAGCAAATTTACCCTTTTTACCCTCTGGTAAAGGTTCAGGGATAAATTCTAAATCAGGTCTTTTAATCAAGCCACCAATGTCCCTGTCAATATCATGGAGGTTTTCTAAAACTTTCCTTAGCTCATATGCTTCTTTTTGTGAATAACCTTTTAACTTTATTACATCATCCATAGTTTCATGTTCCATTTCAGAAATGACAATCCCAATAAGTCTAATTGCCTTTACCCATCTCCCAATTCCATTATAGTACTCATGTTCTCTAGACAATTCTGCAAGAGTGTCATCTATACTTACTCTTGGAGTTCCATCTGCTCTTCTGCCAGTAAGAAACTCTGCTTTTTTTGGTAAGTACCCTACGCCTGATTTTACCCTGCAAAATGATATATTTGTTCCTTCTACATATTTGCCATCTTCATCTACTATCCTTAATTGGTGCTGGGTAGTTAGAATTAAAGCATCCACAGGTCCCTTTTTCTTGTGTTGTTTGCATTTTGGGGCATATTTTTCTCTTAACTTTTGATCACTCTCTATTTTTGTGTCAAGTACAAAGATATTTCTCCAGTCATTAACAAGGTCGTTATATGTGTATAATTTTGGTCTTTCATTTTCGTCTGTATTTGGAATTGGTTTTTCTATTTTTATAAATCCGTATGGATTATCCCTATGGTGCTCTTCTAGGCATCTTCCTTCAGTAGCAACCGAATACTGATACCTATGATTTTTTTGTCTTTCTTGCTCCATGTTCAGAAACACTATAACTTCTATAAAGTGCTGAATAAGTATTTCTTCAAGTTTAGGTTTTTGCTCATGCCATGTTCCAAATACATCTAACCTACTTTTAGATAAAATAGTATCAAGCGTACTTTCAACTACATCAGGATGTGCATTTTCTCCATGTGCATCTATTGAATCTATTATTAGATCTCTTAGAACTGTAACTGACTTTAAGTACGCTTCACCCATCTCGTCATTAGTCGCAGGTATAGGTTTCCATTCCATATTTTCTACCCCAGATTTACTATACTCTCTATATAATTTGTCCTTTATAAATCTTTCTATTCTATACCACTGAACAGTGGTATTTCTAAAATTTGATATTTGATTTTTATAACTAAGAATTAACCACTGAAACTTGTCCAAATAAAAGCTTTTGGCGCGAATCTGGCTGTACTAAATTATCAATACTTCCCATTGAATCAATCTTTTCTTTAAACCCCTTCATTTTTTGTTGCATAAGCCCAAAAGCTAAAACATTTCGCTTAAAATGTGTTTCTCCTTTAGCTTCCTTCTGTAACCATTCTAAATAATTATCAATCTTCCAGTTCATATATCTTAGTAAGTAATCTGAACTTCGTTGCAATAGCGAATAATCAAGCTTATGTGCTGCTAAAAAATTGCCTAATTCCAGATTTTGTGATAATATTATTCTTGGTTTCCTGAATATGCTGGCATCAGTTTCGAGTTTGCCAGGCATCCATGTAGCAACAACACTGGTACTATCAGCATTTTTTACTACCATAGGTGTTAAAATATTTTCCAGATTAGTTACTCCACCATTATTATAAGCAGAAACTATCTCTCGCTCGACATGCTCCACAATGCCCTTAATATATTTTCTATCATAAAGTGTTTTATTAAGTGTGTGTAAGAACTCAAACTCAAGCTCAGTAACTGGTAAAAGATTTGGATCGACTTCATTATACTCATGTGCTTTACCCCATTCCATGACCTTCAAAATATCCATATATTCTCTTCTTATAAGGTCTGCCACTAGAGCTGGTTCTAAAAGCCGCTCATTTTTCAATCTAACTACAAAGTCTCTCATTCCAAATAATATGCCTAGTAAATCATCTTTTTCTGCAGGCATGTCTGATCGATTAACATAACCTCCAAAAGATTTTAAAGCATTAATAACCAATTCATATCTTTGGTCAATAGATTCAATCATTCTATCTTCAAGATTTGTTCCTTTCTCAAATTCCTCCAGTTTTTTATCTAATAACCTATAGACACTCTTGTGGTCAATAATTGGTAATCTTTTTATTCTGTCTTCAACAGGTTTAGTTAGCAGCTCACTTTTATTCGCTAAGAGGTCTGCGTATTTTCTTACATCTTCCCCAAATAATCTGCCGTTATTATGATTTATTACAAAAGAATATATTATGTCATCCAACTCACCATTATCATGAATTAAACCAACTTTTTTTTGCAGCGGTATTAAACGATATAAAGAAGGGCCAGGAGGTGCTGAATAATCTGCAAACCTATAATCAGCTTTAGTTGCGCAATCTAACGAGTGCAATTGTGGCGGCGTTTCATCTTTTCTCTCATACTGAACAATCCTTTTTCCGCTTCTATACTCCTTATAATGCGTTAATGCAAACATGAAATAGAATTCAGGTAAAGCATCTTTTTCAAAAATCCTAGCCACATTACTAGGTAAAGGTATCCCCCCATTACGTATTGTAGTCTCTACACTATCATAATCCTGCCTTATATCTTTGTAGTTTTCTGGAATAATGATTTTATTATTATTTTGCATTTTACTTTTAAATTACAGTTCTCTCACTATTCACCTCTTTAATTATAAAAGAATTGTGCCAATCCTATATAATCTAGTATATGTAATCTTATTTAAAAATCTATCCCTTTTTAGTGATGAAATTTTATATAAACTATATAAAAAACCTCTTTTTACTGCTTCTTCCCAATGCTAACCTTTATCTTGTTCTCCTTTTCCTTTAAAAACTCAATTAAATTCCTATTTAACTCAAAAGCAGCCTTATCAGCCCTTGTTGCAAACGTCCTTTCAGAAATAAAATTGGTCTTTCTAATCACTATTTCTTTATCAGAATTAAAGTTAGGGTTAATTTCAGCGCTTATTTTCTCAATAATCTTATTATTATAATGTTCATTACTTTTTATTTTATTATTAATATTTTTCCCATTCTCCACTATGTTATAATTATTATCTTTTATTTTTTTATAAATATCTTTATTATTATTTTTATTGGAATTAGGCATTGTTTCTATAATTATTGTAATTTTTTTATTGTTGCCTATAGATTTAATGAGTTTTTTTAATGATTTTAAAGAAAAATCAGCTTTGACACCAACAATGCAATCCCCTTCTAAACCTAAATCTTTGTCTTTTGTAAACTCCAATGTAGTTTTATGTTTAGCTGTAATATTCTCATGACCATAACATGTAAACGAATACTTCATTTTTATTGTATATTAATTAAGAATTACTATTGTTTATTATATTTAACTATTGAATTATAAATTAACGAACTTAAATAAGCTATTACCTTAAAATATCTTCTATTGGTTTTTTATTTGTTTTGCCAGAATCAGAGCTTTTTATGTTTTTAGCCGCTTTTGCTAAATCCACACCCAAATCCTTTAATGATTTTATATGCATCTGCATTAGCTGCTCAACAATTTGCAATATTCTCAGCATCTCTTCCCTTTCTTTTGCTAACGTTGTTAATGCACCTTTATGAAATCCAATCTGCTCTTCTTTGCCAGTACTTGATTTTTTTGCCATAGACGGGTTAAATTTTACTCTACATATTTAAATATGTCGAAATTATTTAATAAAATTTTTAAAACATCGTAATATCCAAAAACAAATGGAAATTTTCATTAAAGATAACAATTTGATAAGAAAAGAAGAATGGGAAAAACTCATCTCTTCTATTGAAACAGCTTATGATACTTTAGAAACCAACAAAGAAAGGGCAAAAAGGAAATTAAAAGAAATAATAGAAAAAGCAATAATTACAAGAGCAGAAAATTTAGGCAAATTTGGAATTCTTTTTTCTGGTGGCATAGACAGCACTTTAATAGCTTTTATATGTAAACAACATAGTTTTGACTTTACTTGTTTTACCATAGGTCTGGAAAATTCACAAGACATAGAACAGGCAAAAATAGTAGCAGAAAACTACAATTTTAATTTAAAATATAAAATATTAAACTTGGAAGAATTTGAAAATATTGTCAAAAATACTATTAAAATATTAAATAACGATGAAATCGTATGGGTTTCTGTAGGGTCTGTTTTATATGCAGCCTCACAATTAGCTTTACAAGATAACATAAAAATACTTTTTTCTGGATTAGGAACAGAAGAATTATTTGCAGGCTATCAAAGACATGAAGATTCCCTAAAAAATAATAACTTTGAAGCTGTGCATAAGGAATGCTGGGGTGGGCTGAAAAATATGTGGCATAGGGACTTATTAAGAGACTATAAAATTTCCAAGCATTTAGGACTAGAATTAAGAACACCCTTCATGGATTTAAGTGTAATAAAAAATGCTATGCAGATAAATCCAATGTACAAATTAAATAAAGACGATAAAAAAATAATCCTGAGAGAGATAGCAGAAGATTTTGGACTGGAAAAAGAGTTTGCATGGAGAAAGAAGAAAGCAGCACAATATGGCTCTAATTTTGTAAAAGGCATTGACAAGCTGGCAAAAAAATATAATTTTACAACAAAAAAAGAATATTTGCAGAGTTTATTATAATCTACTTAATGCGCAGTTCTATAATATCACCATCCTTTAATTCATAATTAAGTTTGGTTATGTGCTGCCCTGGGAATCTGGCAGACCCCCAAATCCTTGCAAACTTAAACTTATCAACAAAGTCCTTATGCAATTTTAGGCACAAATCCTTTAATGTTGCGCCTTCCCAAAGTATTAAAGGCTCTTCCATATCCGCCTTTTTGCTGTATTCCTTTAGATATATCCTTATAATTTTTAGTTTATTGTAAATCCACTCCTTTAATTCTCCTATTCCTATATTCTTCTCTGCTGAAATGCAAATATCAGGGTTTAATTTATTTTTTACTTTATCTAGCTCTTCATTGCTGGCCATATCAATCTTATTAATGACAATAATGGCAGGCAAATATACTTTATTGCCTTCAATAATATCTATTAACTGATCCACATCAATATCTGATCTGACTGTAACATTAGAATTAATTATCTTAAATTCTCTTAAAACATCCTCAATAGTCTTTTTGTCTATTTTTGTTAGTTTTACTGTAGTTCCGATATTAATGCCACCTTTTGATGTTTTCACAAGCCTAACATCTGGAACTTTTTGATTTGCTCTTACATGAGAATCATAAACTTCTTTTTGCAATGCTCCATATTGTTCTGGATGGAAAACATCTATTAAAAACAAGACAAGGTCAGAATTCCTTATTACTGAAAGAACTTCTTTTCCTCTGCCAGTTCCGGCAGCGGCTCCATGAACAACGCCAGGGACATCCAATATTTGTATTTTGGCATGTTTATAATCCAACACGCCTGGAATGACAGTCAGTGTTGTAAAAGCATAGTGTCCTACAGGTGAATGTGCATTTGTTAACGCATTTAGTAATGTAGACTTGCCAACTGATGGAAATCCAAGTAAAACGACAGTCCCATCTCCTGTTTTCCTTACTGCATAACCCTCTCCTTTTCCTTTTGCAGACCTTGCTGCCTGCTTTTCCTTTAGCATTGCTAACTGCGCCTTATACAGGCCTATAGCATGTTGCGTTCTTTTGTTGTACTTTGTTTTTGATATAAGTTCTTCTAACTCCCTTATTTTTTCACTATTAGCATCTTTTCTTTCTTTCTTAACATCAATAGTTTTTTGCATTTTATTAAACTTTAAAACATAAGAAACAGCTATTATTTATTAATTTTAGCTACTTGCTCAACCTATTATAAAGTTCTGTGAGTTCACTATAAATTTCCTTTTTCTCCCAATAATCTAATTTTTTATATGCCTCTATAGATTTTGTATAAATCTTCTCTGCTCTTGGAATGTTGTTATCTTGTAAAGCATTTTCTGCACTCAACAATAACTTATGGCATTTGACAAACATATTGCTTTTGCCTTCTCTTTTTTTCTGGAATTCTTTTTTAGTTTTTATTTTTTCTTTCCTTTTCAACTCTGATAAGATCTGCTTTTGTTCTTTGGATTTTTTGTATTCTTCTCTCTCTTCGCCTATCTTTTTTATTATTTCTACTGTCATTTCCCCGCTAAAAAGAACAAACTTATATAATAATAAAGGTATAATTAATATTAGAGCTAAAGATAAAATTGTTTTTGTTACCCCATCAGAACTATAATCTGTAGAGCCATAAGCCTTAACTTTTGTAGCAAAGCCTGTTATAGCTGGCTCTGAATAATAAATCCCAGTAAATACCAATGCAAGAATAGCGTAAACTGCCAAAACTTCTAGCAAAACCTTAACTTTAATCTCCTTATTGGACAAAACTATCTTCTTATCCATAAGCGCCTCTTTTTGCCATGCTTGTCATTCAATATATGTAAATTTATCTCATGCTTTTTATATTTTATGAAATAATTAATTGTTAAAATGCTTCTATACAAAGCATAAGTTTTAAATAAAAGATATTTATAATATTAAAAATGGCAAAAGGTAGATCAAAGCTAAATTCTAGTTATAGCCAACTTTATAGCTCTCATAGTAAGCCAGCAAATAAGAAACCAATTTTCCATTATATTATACTTATATTGATTATATCCACATTAATAATAAGCATATTTACTTTGGTCAATGTTTACCAATTGAGAAACTTCTTAGTGCCGAAAACAATAAATGCCAATGATTTTTTTACTAAACTGGCAGTACACGACGAGACTAAAAAATACTCTGGAGTTACTCCATTGAACATTGTCCAGATAAACAGCAACAATATAGCAAATCTACAGACCCAGATACAAGGCCTGGACATATCTTACATTGGCTCATTCCTAATCCAATATTCAGATGCAATTGTGATTTATGATTACAATAATGATAAAATAAATGGAATAATTCCTTTACAGCAGCAGCCACAAACCAAAACACAAGTCATCCCATCATAAAATCAAGGCTATATTCTCATATAAAAACATAAAAACAATTAAATTTATAAACACCTATATTTTTCCAACATATACCCATTAGCACTACTTAATGTAGGAGGGAAGATGGATAAGGAATTAATAGCATCAACATTAAAGAAAGTAAAAGAGAATTCTCCTAAAAAGAATTTTAAGCAGAGTATTGACTTAATTATCAATCTTAAGGGCCTTGATCTAAAGAAACCAGAGCATCAGATAAATATGTTTGTTGCTCTGTACCATGATACTAGAAAGAAAATTTCTGTTTGCGCTTTTGTTGATGCAGACATGGAAACCAATGCAAAAGAGGTATGTGACGAAGTTATACTAGTTGACCAGTTTAACAGGTTTAAGGGAAAAGCAGATATAAAAAAGCTTACAAACAAGCATGATTTCTTTATTGCGCAAGCCTCAATAATGCCAAAAGTGGCTACAGTATTTGGAAGATTTCTGGGCCCAAGAGGAAAGATGCCTAACCCAAAACTTGGCAGTGTTTTGCCTACTAATGCCAATATAAAGCCGTTATATGATAAACTAAAAAATACAGTAAGCCTTGTAACAAAAAATGAGCCAACTATAAAGTGCAAAGTAGGTATTGAAGATATGAATGATGATGCTGTTATAGACAATGTACTGACAGTTTATAATTCTGTAGTCCCAAAGCTTCCAAATGAGAAGCATAATGTAAAAAGCGCAATGCTAAAGCTTACAATGGGCCCAGCTTTCATTATAGGCAAAGAGGAAAGTGAAGAAGATAAGAAAACAGGAAAGAAAGGCAAGGAAAAAAAAGCACCAAAAGAAAAAACACAGCAGGAAACTAAGAAAGATGCAACAAAAGAAGAGCCGAAACCTGAAGCTAAGAAAGAGGCTCAAAAGCCAAAAAAGAAAACCAAATCTAAAGAAACCAAATGAAAATGGCAGAAGTACCGGAATACAAAAAGAAGCTTGTGGAAGATATGGTTAAGTTGGTGAGGAGGTATCCT
>Ga0209541_10014563_pt1 | contig 11837 bp, 12 predicted proteins | sample RifCSPlowO2_01_FD_184027 | JGI IMG/M metagenome (GOLD analysis project Ga0209541, IMG submission 184027) | Groundwater microbial communities from Rifle, Colorado - Rifle CSP2_plank lowO2_0.1 (SPAdes) (version 2) | ecosystem: Environmental > Aquatic > Deep subsurface > Groundwater | place...
TAACCCCCGATACAATATCATCATATATTTTGATGAAGGTTTTCATCTTAGCAAGAGTCCGCCCTAGGCGGGCTCTTTGCATATAATATCAAATTTAGGGAGTTTCGTAATTCAAAGTATGGAAGATAAAATTGTTCAGGCCCGGGCACGACTCTATAAATCCGGTGCACTGTTTCTGCTCGTACTCTCGATTGTCGGCGTGGCCTACTTTTTTAGCGTTTTAAAACAGTATCACTATATTGGTCGCAACGCGCCGAGCAATATTACTGTCTCTGGCACGGGCGAGGTGGTTGTCATCCCCGATATTGCTACTGTTTCATACGCAGTAACAGAAGAAGCCAAAACCGCGGCCGAGGCCCAACAGCTTACCGCTAGGAAAGGGAACGATGTCAAAGTATTTCTTAAAGAAAAGAAGATCGCTGACAAGGACATAAAGACGATCGAATATAGCATTTCTCCAAAATATGAGTATACGTACAAAGAGTGCCCCCCGGGCCAGTTCCCGTCTATAATTGTTATGGTAAACAGATTATTTCTGGATATACAGTAACCGAGCGTAACGAAGTTAAAATTAGAAATCTTAATGATGCCGGCGCAGTTCTTGCGGGTATTGGTGGGCGCAATGTTTCTGATATTAGCGGACTTACTTTTGGAGTTGATGAGCCAGAGAAGGTTCGGTCGCAAGCGCGTGCCAAGGCGATTGAAAACGCGAAAACAGAAGCTGATAAACTTGCCGATAGTCTTGGAGTATCAATTGTTCGAATCATGTCATTTAGCGAAGTGGGTAACTATCCACGACAATACTCGGCCTCAATGCTTATGAAGGCCGATGCGGGTGGTGTGGCGGCTCCGAACGTTTCTCCCGGCGAAAACAAAATTACTTCGAATGTGACGGTGACGTATGAGATAAGGTAATTGCCTACGGCAATTCGCAGACTAGCGCGGACTGAAACGCGGACTGGCGTGGACGGGCACAGATAGCGGTCTCTCCGCCGGTTGGCGGTGAGACCGCTATTGGTAGTTGCGTCTAAGAACGAGCTATGATACACTTCCCGATAAGCCCGTTCGGGGGCTTTTTTCTTAAAGGGAGAAGTTGAGTAACCGTATTTCTCCACCAAGCACTCAAAGAGTGCTCGGTACTCAAAAATTATATTCATTATCATTCATTAATTTTTGGTATGTCCATCATCGACTACATCAAAGAAACAAAAGGGGAACTGAAGCACGTGAATTGGCCGACCAAAAGACAGGCCTTAAACTACACCATTTTGGTTATTTGTATTTCGCTCGTTACCGCATTTCTGCTCGCCTTCTTTGACCTGCTCTTTACTGGCGCATTGAAAACATTGGTCGGCTAAATTTTTAAAAACGTCGGAAAATTAAAATTGCCATGTCTCGACAAGAAATACAACGCGATAGAAATTGGTACGCTATCCACACCTATTCGGGTTATGAAGATACAGTGATGCGTAATCTCAAACAGCGTATCGAAAGTCTCGGTATGCAGGACAAGATTTTCAACGTGCTTGTGCCGACCGAAAAGAAGTTTAAGGTCAAGGGTGGCAAACGCGTTACTACCGAGGAAAAAATTTATCCGGGGTATGTGCTGGTAGATATGATTGTGGCGGATGATTCATGGTACGTAGTGCGTAATACTCCGCGCGTGACCGGATTCGTCGGCTCCGGCACAAATCCTGTGCCACTAACCAAAGAAGAGATTGCTCATCTGCTTTCGCGCATGGGAGATACTCCGGCTCGACACAATATCGACATGCAGAAAGGAGAGGTGGTGCGCATCGAAGATGGGCCGTTTAAGGACCTGGAAGGCAAAGTGGATGAGGTGGACGAAACCCGTGGCAAGGTCAAGGTTCTTGTATCTATGTTTGGTCGCGAAACACCAGTGGAGCTAGATTTTCTTCAGGTGAAGAAGATTTAGGAAAATAAGGAGCGAAGCGACTATATTTTCCTAAACCGAGTACTCACGGCACTACACAAAAATCATGAAAACAAAACAGACTATAACCGAAAAACTTTGTGCAACCAACGGACAGATTTTAGATACCGTGAGTGCTTGGTAGAAAATATTGATAATGTACTACGTCTACGTACTACAAAATCCGCAAACGAAGGAAACGTACGTTGGGTACACCGAAGACTTGAAAAGACGTATTGTCGAGCACTCATGGCGGAAATCAGAGTTGGTGTATTACGAAGCGTACAAATTAGAAAAAGATGCGCGAACGCGAGAGAGAATGCTTAAACTACGGGGGAAGAGTGTCAAGAGTTTACAAATGCGATTAAAAGATAGTCTTGGGTAAAATAGCATGCCCCCAAGCACCCTGCTTGAATTTTGTTCCTAGGTGGAGTAGTATGCTCCCACGAGCTAATTTAACAAATTAACAATAGTTTAGTGAGTTGCTGAGCAGGGTACTCGGTGCTCATAAATTATAGTCGCTTCACTCCTTAATTTATGGCAAAGAAAATTCTAAAACAACTAAAGCTTCAAATCGCCGGAGGTGCCGCTACTCCAGCTCCGCCCGTGGGTCCGGCTCTCGGCCAGGCCGGTATTAACATTGGCGATTTCGTCAAAAAGTTTAACGATGCCACTAAAGACATGCGCGGGGATACCGTGCCGGTGGTCATTACTGTGTACGAAGATCGCAGTTACACCTTTATCCTAAAAACCCCGCCCGCCTCCCAGCTTATTTTGAAAGCCATCGGTAAGGAAAAAGGCTCGGGTAAAAATCTTATCAGCAAAGCTGGTAAAATCAACAAAAAACAAATCCGCGAAATCGCCGAAAAGAAAATGCCGGACCTCAATGCTAACGACATTGCCGGTGCCATGAAAATCATCGAAGGCACGGCGCGCTCGATGGGAGTGGATGTTGTAGCTTAAATATTTTGTTTTCGGTAGAGCGTGAAGGTAACACCAACACCATAGTAATTATTAAACGACCGTCTAATAATTACTATGGTATGTTTAAAAGGATACAGAAAGGGTCGTGGCTATTCTTTTGGCAAATCGAAGTATTCGCGAATCTTTTTATCGTATTCTATATCATCAACAATCATATACAGAATATCTTTGCCGATATGCAAATGAGTCTTAAGCATCAATATCACATCTTCACAATCATATGGGAATACCCACACGCTATGCTGTAAACGCATAAAGCCGATCTGTCTTAGAAATACTCGCCACCTCTCCCTATCTGTACGCCTTGTCTCTTTAATATCAAAAATAATAACGCGGTACTTTCCATCCCATTTCTTCGGTTTTTTGATTTGAAAATTATTTAGAGATAATATCGCAAGTTTCTTTTCTCCACGTGGTGTTAGCCGTAAGTACTTCTTGCCATCTTCGGTAATGAACTCAAGCAGTTCTTTTCGTATCAAGCTATTTAAAGATCGTTTCATACGTTGTTTGTGATCAAACGATAGGGAAGCAGTTCCTCCAAATAAATTAAACATTTTTACTGCATTTGGTGCCATCATTGCCACAGAAAGTAAGCCGACGGCAGCAACGCTACCTAAAATAGCGCGCTGTAGGTTATCCTTCTTTAGCCGTATCGTGGATTTTTCTTCCATCTTTCCCATGCCCATAGAGTAACATGTTCTGTTCGGCAACCATAGTAATAACAAGACGGTCGTGTGGAGATTACTATGGTTGGAAAAAGGAGGTTCGGGTGGGGTGGGGAGAGGCCGTGGAATTTCGACGATTAAAAAGGATATGAAGGATAAGTCGGGATATTGTGAAAAATACTGGAGAAAACCGCTAGTCACAGAGGCGCGTTGACATCCGTGAGGGGGGGTACAATGAGGATATAGAAAAATAATAATTTAAAAATATGGAAAACGAAAAAATTCTAAGTGATGACGAACGAAGGTTAACGGCAGAGAAAGCAAAAGCTGATACACGGAAGGAGGCAGAAATGCTTGGTGGGGGTGGGGAATATGAGGTGAACGAAAAAGGAGAGGTAGTAGCCTTTAAATTTTCAAATGAACAAATAGAGGCAATCAAAAAGCTTGCCGAAACAAAGAGATTGGAATTACAGTCCGTCGAGGAGTGGCTTGCCCGATACCCAGAGTTAGCGAAGAAGTTAGAGGCCATCAAGGTTAATGCTCCTTACCTTGAGGGCGGTGAACAGTTGCTATTACTCCGAGAAAAAGAGATTCCAGAAATGGCCACCCTTGTGTACTCTAGTGGGAGATACGCTAATGATGATGACCCGATATATTTTAGGAATAAATCTGAATATATACAATTAACTTCACGACCATGTTTTGGATGCATACATTCAAGATTATCCGAGCACAAGGTAGATGAAACAGCGACAAACAAGATAAGTGAAATAATGACAGCAGTAGTAAGAACCTGCAAGGATAACGCGGTAAAGATATTAGTTGTAGATAGTGAATATGATTTTGAACGTGGTGGTCTAAAGTCAATACCCGGTGAACTTAGATTCATACACAAAAGCGCAGTTATTGAAATTAGAAAAGCTATTGCAGTAATTAAAGGAGGTGGTGTTGAACTGGGACAACATAATATGCCATACGATTTGGTTGAGAGATAAAAACATATAGTGTAAAGTACTGAGTAATTAGAAAAGAAAAAACAGCCCTCGAGGAAACTTCGGGGGCTGTTTTGTTGTATGGGGGAATGGGGTGTATAATAGGAATAACATGTCTGAAACCACTCCACATAAGCGACCGTCTTGGGATGAGTATTTTATCGGCATTATGGAAATGGTTGGCGCTCGCGCCACTTGTGACAGGGGGCGTTCGGGATGCGTTATAGTAAAAAATAAGCGCATGTTGACGACGGGCTATGTCGGTTCACCAATCGGGGTCAAGCATTGCGACGAGATTGGCCACGAAATGCATAAAGTAACTCATGAAGATGGCGCCGAGACTATGCATTGTATTCGCACGACTCACGCCGAACAGAATGCAATCGTGCAATCGGCGCGCATCGGCGTGGCGCTCGATGGGTCTACTATTTATTGCTCAATGACTCCATGCTATGTCTGTGCCAAGATGGTAATTAATGCCGGTATCGTGCGGGTCGTATGCAAGAATGATTACCACGCAAGTAAGAGAAGCAAGGAAATTTTCAAAGAAGCCGGAGTGGAATATACCCTGCTCTCAAATGAGACTGTTAGATACGACAAAATGTAATCCCGATAGTGACCGCGGTCGCGCAACAATCAAATGGCTTGTACAAATTTCAATTTACTAAGAATATAATTATCAGGTTGCTTTGGAAGACCGCGACCTGTCACTATCGGGATGGAAAAACTTATTTTGGGAATTGCCAGTGAAATTGGCGCGGGCAAAACGACGGTCGGCGAATACATAAAGAAGAAGCATAACGGCAAGGCGTTCAAGTTTTCCGAACCACTTCGAGATATTCTGAAAAGACTTAACTTGGAAGAGACGCGCGCAAATGTGCAGAATCTCTCAACGGCCTTGCGAGAAACATTTGGCCAACAACTTCTTTCTTCAGTACTTCTTTTGGATATCAAGAAATCTGATTCCCAAGTTATTATTATAGACGGGATAAGGCGTCTTGAAGATATAGAATTTTTTAAGAATTTACCCGAATTTCTACTTATCTATATTGAGGCGCCCGAAAGAATGAGATTTGGACGAATCGTTGGGCGGGGGGAGAATTTTGGAGACTCTACAAAAACTTTTGAGCAGTTTCAAAAAGACAATCAGGCCGAAACGGAATTGATGATTCACAAACTAAAGGATGTTGCCAAAGAAGTTATAGACAATTCCGGCACACCCGAAGATCTCTACGCTCGAATTGACGCTGTTATCGGCAATTTTTTCAAAAAACCTAACTGATTTTTACAATATCCTGTTCGCCGCGCCGGACGTCAAAGCGGTCAGGGTCTTTGTCGAGATGGAGAACGAGCCCCTCTGGACCAAATTCGCGTTCAAGCACACCGGCCATTTCCTTTGCCCGTTTGCGCAATGTTGGATGGACAAAGCGCGTAGCGCGAAGCTCGACGAGGTATACCAGTGCCGGAAGATCGCCGGTCACCAAGTTTGGCAAGCGGTATCCCATAGCCGTGTAATACTGCATTATTTCGGGAGTTGTTCCGAGTGATTTGATGCATTTCTCCTGCGCTCTGAGGAACTTGCGGGCTTCTTCCCGGAAATTTTCCGGAAGTTCTGAAAGGTACCACGGTTCGAAACCGTGCCTAGTCGTGACCAGTGGCATGCGTTGACGCACTGCGCGGTGGCGTTGGATATCGCGGAATGAACCGAAATCGAGCATAAACTGAAACTGGAGCGTGCCAAGATCAGCGAGGAAACGAGGAAGCTCCGTTTTTATCGGACGACGCAATAAGAGTTCGCGGAACCTCGCAAGCTCAGCCAAATTAACCGTGTTGCGGACAAGCTCAAAATCGGTCGAACTATCCATGTCGTAGTACGTAAAATTCTTTCCGGCAAAATCAAGATATCCTTCGGTGTGATCGAAGCGTTCGTTCGAGAACGAGCTTGGCAAAGCTTCAAGCACAGCCGACTCAATTGCTTCGGTCACTTCACGTACTTCAGCAAGTGGGTGATGGCGCAAGACGAGAATTCTATCGGCAATCTGGCGGAGGTTGCCATGCCAAGCGAGATTGGTCGACGCACCTGCCGGGAGGAACCCACGCATGATGTCGAATGCTCGCGCGCTGACGGCCTTGTCGTAGACGTTTTGCTTTTCGCCTTCTCCGATCGGGAACTGCTCCTTGAGGAATGGCACAAGCACAGCAAGTCCGTGCAGATAGAAAGCTCGATAGTCCTCGAGGATTTTGCTCGACTCTTTCGTACCAACCGGATCGATGAAAGGTTGAGTGGAGAAATCTATATATCGCGTGCTTGCTTCTTGGCCCGAGTAGAGCTGGGAATCTTGCACGGCCTTGGCAACGAGCATGGAAACACCTTCGATAAAGAGCGTGGCTGTGCCACAGTCGCCAATCGACTTGTGTCCGTAGCCGACGTAGTAGGTCGACATGAATTTCTCAGGTCCCTTTTCAGCGAGAACCTCGAGATGCGAACGAATGCCACCAATAGAGCGAGAGTGGAGAGCTTGAAGCATTGCTTCAGCCTCAGGATTTATCGAGGCGTCGGTGTTGAGTACCAGAACGAATCCGCCTTTTGACAGATTGCGCGTAATGTGACTAATATCCTTTACTTTTACACCTTTGTTATCTGTATTGGCTACTTGCATGTTTTCTGTATTCTATCTCATTTGTATATAAAACCAAAATTTCAGGAAATATGCCCTGAGGAGTATAATCAAATTATGGCCAAGAGCAGGTTTATAGTTATGGATGGTGGAGAGGGTAGTGGAAAAACAACGTTCGTAAAATTTTTAAAAGAAAAATATACGGACGGTAGTTTCGTATTTACGCGTGAACCCGGCGGTTCTCCTCTTGCGGAAAAAATTCGCGACATTATCTTATCGGGTGGTGCTAAGCAAGCTAGTGCCGAAACAATGTTCGCGCTTTTCTGGGCGGCACGCGGTGACCATATGAAGAATGTAATTGTTCCCGCGCTAGAGAGTGGGAAAAACGTGGTTTGCGACCGTTTTGACAGTTCAACGTATGCTTATCAAATTTATGCTCAAGGAGGAGAGCATTTGAGAAATTTGTTTGAAGAATGCAGAAAAGTTTTTTTGGGAAAGAATGTTCCTGACCTGTATATTTTTTTTGACGTTGAGCCAGTCGTTGGACTTTCACGAGTCGAAAGCAGGGGAGAAAAAAAGACTCATTTTGACGAACAGCAGATTAATTTTCACGAACGCGTGCGCGAAGGTATCAGAGAATTTATTTCGAACAAACCACATGCTATTGTAGATGCAAGCCAGTCGATAGATAAAGTTAGGCAGGACGGAGAAGTAATAATTAATAAGTTAACACACAGTGCAGATTAAAGTTAAAAAATTACACATTGACGCGATTTTACCCAAGCACGCTAGGACGGGGGACGTTGGTATGGACCTCTATTCCATAGAGACGGTTACTATCGCGCCACAAACGCACGCTCAGGTGCGGACAGGCGTTGCTTTTGAAATTCCGCTTGGCTACGCAGGGTTGATCTGGGACAAGTCGAGCGTAGCGCAAAAGGGTGGGCTGAAAACCATGGGTGGAGTGATTGACAGTGGCTACCGCGGGGAAATTTTGGTGGGATTAGCCAATCTTTCTAATAAGTCATATACTTTTGAAAAGGGTCACAAGGTTGCCCAGATGCTGATACAAAAAGTCGAACAATCAGAGATTGTTGACGTTGACGAGCTTTCCGATAGTGAGCGCGGTACGGGAGCCTTTGGCAGTACGGGAAAATAGAAAATAAATAACAAAACGATACTTGTAATCTATTCTAGAATTCTATAGAATTCTAGAATAGGTCGAACTGATTAAATAGTTTTTATAAAAAAGCAAAAGAGAAAAAGAAATGAAAACTCCACTACAGCTTGAAAGAATTATTAAGGGGGTAGCTAATCATCGTCGCATCGAAGTTTTACAGTTGCTTGCCAAGAAGCCCGAGCTCTCGGTTCTCGAAATTGCCGACGAGTTGAGACTCGACATGAAGAATGCCGCCCAGCATATTCAAAAGATGGCTATTGCCGGGCTCCTCATGAAGCGACACGAGTTTAACAATGTGCGTCATAAACTAACTCCCCGCGGAAAATCTATTCTAGAATTCTATAGAATTCTAGAATAGATACCGGACATATTCTTTCTGTATATGATGCAAGAAGAGATAAGAAAAAAAATAAAAAAGGTTTTGGAAAAACTTCAGTTGCCGGAAGTGGATTTTGTTGTAGAATCGACGGAAGATGAAAAGATGGGGGACTATGCGACGAACGTGGCTATGGTGTTGGCAAGACAGGCTGGGAAGAATCCAATGGAGTTGGCTGAAGATATTAAAAATGAAATAGCAAATAGTAAAAATGAGCTCATTGAGAAGGTTGAAGTAGCGGGGCCGGGGTTTATCAATTTCTTTTTGAAACCAGAAGTTTTTCTAAAAAATATAGAGGAAGTTTTGAAAGTGGGGGACGATTACGGCAAAAATAAAAATCTCAAAGGAAAAAAGATAATGGTTGAGTATACCGACCCTAATGTGATGAAACCCTTTCATATTGGCCATTTAATGACCAATGCCGTTGGAGAATCCATCTCGCGATTGGTTGAGTTTTCCGGGGCACAGGTGAAGCGCGCCAACTACTACTCTGACGCCGGACTTGCCTTGGCAAAGGCAGTTTGGGGTATGATGGATTTGAAACAAGAAATGCCGGAAGAAAGCGCGGATATTGTGACCAAAACCGATTTTCTGGGAAAGGCGTACGCGCATGGTGTGAAGCAATCGGAAGAACGTCCGGATGTCGCGGAAGAAATAAAAACGATTAATAAAAAGATTTACGACCGGAGTGACGAATCTATCTTAGCGCTTTATGATACCGGCAAACATTGGAGCTTGGAACACTTTGAAATATTGTATGCAAAACTTGGCAGTACCTTTGATTATTTAATCGCGGAAACCTCCGTTGCTCCGGAAGGATTGCGTATCGTTCGCGAAAATGTCGGCAAGGTATTCGAGCAGAGTGAAGGTGCCATTGTTTTTCACGGTGAAAAGTTTGACCCAACGCTCCACACCCGCGTCTTCATTAATAAAGAAGGATTATCTACTTATGAAGCTAAAGAGCTAGCGCTTAATAAAAAGAAATTTACCCTTTTTAATTTTGATCAATCACTCGTGTTTACCGGAAACGAACAGAACGATTATTTCAGAGTAATTTTAAAAGCCATCGAACAGTTGTGGCCGGAAATTGCTTTACGTACCAAACATTTTGGACACGGTATGTTGCGCTTGCCAGATGGAAAAATGAGTTCGCGCAAAGGCAATGCCATCACCGGCGAATCGCTTATCGCTGATGTTGAAAAATTGGCGAGAGAAAAAATGCTCACATCTACACACTTGTCGACAGGTGAGCAATCGAAAGTTGCGACGGAAATTGCAGTGGGCGCAATTAAGTACTCAATACTCAAGCAGGCGATAGGGAAAGATATTATTTTTGATTTCGAAAAATCACTTTCTTTTGAGGGCGACTCTGGCCCATATTTACAGTACACGCACGCGCGCTGTTGTTCGCTTTTGGCAAAAGGGAAGGAGGCTCATTTGGAAGCCAAGCTTTCGCGGGAAGCTCGGCTTCCGGAGGCGGTACTTCGACTGCTCGAACGATTCTCAAATGAGGTCGTGCGGGCGCACCAAGAGTATGCTCCGCAAAAAATTTGCACATACTTAATTGAACTTGCCTCCGCGTTTAACGCGTATTACGCGCAAAACCAAATCATAAATGTAGAAGATAAAGAAACTTCTGAATGTCGCCTCGCGCTTACGCAAGCAGTCGGAGCAGTTTTGAAAAATGGTTTATGGCTTTTAGGTACCAAAGCCCCAGAGAGAATGTAGCACGCTGAATTTTTTCACCCGAAGCTGACTTCCCATGTAATTATGTTTTTTGGCGGGATAAATAATTTTTGAAAATTGGGCGAGAGAAGGTGAGGAAGGGTGAAAAAATGTTTTTCGGTGTGGATATCTTTTAAATAAAAATACCCCCCTTTTTTCTACCACGGATTTAACCGAGTACCTCGCGTAAGATCGAGTGCTCTGCGTAAGGCAGAGAATAATCCTGAAGAGGTGGTACAACTCTCCCAGCGAACGTCCCCAATGGCAATAGCCGAAGTATTTTCGGATACCATAAATCCACGGCTTTTTTTATTGACATCTCGTCTAGACGAGATGTCAATAATTTCCGACAAAGCTAACCGATCATTTCGCGGATTGTTTGTCACCACACGCGGAATCGAGCCGGATACCACGCCAAGTTGGATATTTCACACAACAATCTCGACTCTTAATAATGAAAATTACTCTCGGGATAAGGTGTAACACCGACTCATTTTTGCTCGATTTTTTATAATTTAGTTATTTATTCACACAATATTACGTTACAATATATATGGGTATTTTATTCGTGTCACGTTGTTATTGTCAGCCCAATGAGATCTAACATAAAGAAAATTCTATAGTCAATGAATGAGTTTTTTAAAAAACCCAACCTAGCCAAAGGTTTAATTATTTTAACCCTTGTTTTTTCATCCTTTATTCTTTCCGCACATGTTTCCGCAGACGACACCCCGGTTGTAATTTCAACAGACAACACATCAGCACAAACCATTGTTCCGGTTCCTGACACGAGCGCGCCCTCCGAGGTTGTTCCTATTCCAGACACAACCTCTTCACCCGATGTTCCTTTGTCAAATTTAGAATCTTCGGATAGTACTCCCGCAACAACTCCAGACACTATTTCGAATCCTGACACGAGCGCGCCCTCCGAGGTTGTTCCCATTCCCGATGCAACCTCTCCGCCCGACGATATTTTAATTCCAGATACTGTTTCAAATGAAGACACGAGTTCGACCCTCGATGTTTTTCCTGTTGCTGACGAAACTTCAACTTCAGAAATTACAACAACCGAAGTCAGTGAAGATATTTTAATTCCAGCGAATAATAATCCTGCGCCAATAAATAATTCAACTTCTTTGGATACGGAAATAATTTTGCCTGAAATAACCGAGGAAGTGGTCTTGCCGGCGGAGGACCCAAAAGAACCAATTTTAGTTGAGGACACTCCCATTGAAACTTCAGTATCAACTTCAGATTCAGTATCAACTTCAGATTCAGTATCAACTTCAGATTCAGTATCAACTTCAGATTCAGTATCAACTTCAGATTCAGTATCAACTTCAGATTCAGTATCAACTTCAGAT
>Ga0209541_10014564_pt1 | contig 11837 bp, 13 predicted proteins | sample RifCSPlowO2_01_FD_184027 | JGI IMG/M metagenome (GOLD analysis project Ga0209541, IMG submission 184027) | Groundwater microbial communities from Rifle, Colorado - Rifle CSP2_plank lowO2_0.1 (SPAdes) (version 2) | ecosystem: Environmental > Aquatic > Deep subsurface > Groundwater | place...
ATCCGGATCGTTTTTTTTACTGCGATTTTTAAATAACCGAGCAGGATATTTTTTTTAGCAGGCTCAATAAAATACACAGGCGTTGCCTGTGTATTTTATTCCGCTTCAAAATTAAGCCATTCCAAAAGTTCTTTTTTATGATCTTCGGGTTTTTTGAAATAAGAGGGAAATTGACTCGGGTTAATAATTTTAAATTGTTCGCTGGTATACTCTTTTATGCTTGAATATGAATAAGAAAAGGTATAGTTCAGTAACATCATAATGTTTCTTTTTTTGTTTTCTCTCCAGTTCTTGTCTTGTAATTTAGCTGGATTTAAATGTATATATGAATAAATGTATTTCAAGTATGTATCTTTATCTAAAAGACTTGATTTAAATACACCTTCGTATAATTTTCCAGTACGCTCATATCTTTTATTAAAATACATTGAATACCCGGTCATTAATTTAAGCATGTATTTAGAAATTCCACCCTCTATTTTTTCGCGAATCAGAATATGAAAATGATTCGGCATTAGACAATATGCGCCAATATCCACTATAGTTTCTTCTCGTTCAAAATTTTCGCCAACATCTCTAAGCTTAATGCTTTTTCTTGTATTACAAATATACATTAGAAATAAAAAATAATCATAGTCTTTTTTATCTAAGAAAATTTTTCTTTTCTCGGTTCCGCGATTATATAAATGGTAATATTCTCCAGACGCAAAAGATTGTTTTCTTAAAGCCATATTTAAAGTATAACACACAGGCGTTGCCTGTGTAAATAGCTTATCACAGGCAACGCCTGTGTTTTTCGCCTGTGTCTTTATAATTTTTGCCGAAGCAGTTCCAAGGGAGTTTTAGTTTTAGCTCTGGGAAAGTATTCAAGGCCCAGTGAACATAAGTGGCGCAGTTCTTACCCAAGAAAGAATATTTTTTAAGATACGGGTAATTTTCTCTTGATCCCTCTATCCGCTCTGCCAAATCTTTGGCTTTTGAATTACCATCACCCTCTATGTATCCGAGGAGTCTCGTTTTTTGAAAGAATCTATTGAAAGGATAAACGGCCGGCAATCCCAGGAAAGGGGGTTCCGCGTTTATATGCAGATAACCATAACTTTTATCAGTATTAAGATAATGCCTGATTTCATATCTTGAAATTTCTCCCTTTTTATTTATCACCAGCCAGGGGTGAATAGCAAAAGAAAGTGGGAACGAGGCCCGCGACGCTAAAACAAAAACCTGATACTTGTCTTTGTCTATCAATTTTTCGAATTCTTGCGGGGCCATTTACTTAAAAGATGAAATAAATTCGGAAAAGATTTTAGATATCTCTTCGAAATTTTGATACCTTATAAATTTGAATTTTGGGCGAGAGATGCCCTGTATTAACTTGGAAACCACCGCATTTTCATGGGCTGTTGCTAGAACCGGGATGCCGCGTTTCTCAATTGCTATCCCTAATTCATAACCTAATCCGGTGGAAAAATGATCGCAAATTGCGAGCATCGCATCTGCGTTCTCGACACAATTAATATCGTGTCGATAAATTTCTTCGTTTATGCTTAAATTCGGGTCATCAAAGCTTTTAAATTCTAGGACCTCAAAGCCTCTGTCCCGTAATTCTTGGAAGAGATCTTTTATGGGTTTTAAGTAATCCTTTTCATAATTCTTTGATACAAGTGCACAGCCGATATAAATTTTTTTTATCCCCTTTTTCATTTTACTGTCTATTTTTTAAGGCGTTCTTCAGAGTATCGTTGTCGGAATATTCCAGTTCCGTGCCGGTGGAAAGGCCGCGGCCCAGGGAAGATATTTTTAGGCCGAGAGATTCCGCGAGCTCCCGGAGCTCCTGCCGAACGTAAAAGTCAGTATGGTCGCCCTGGGGGGATAGGGAAAAGGCCAGAATAATCTCTTTGAGCGAGGCAAGACCTAGCCCGCTAGGTCTTGCCTCGCGGCCTATCTTTTTCGTCAATTCTTCTATTCGCACGCGACTTTTTGTATTTTTCTCTACGATGGGCACCAATCCGCCTAAAATGAAATATTTGCCGTGATAGGCGCCGCTTTTTCGGACGCTTTCCAAGTCGGAATCCTTTTCCACAATCATCAAGAGTGAGGAGTCGGTATTGCTGTCCGCGCAGATTTCACATATATTTTGCCCATCGGACTTTCGCTCCAGATTGAAAAATTTAAAACATTCTTGGCATTGTCCGGTTTCTTTTTTCAAATCCAGAATGAGGTTCGCCAGAACATCGTTGTAGCCGTTAGTACGGGCAACTAAAAAATAAGCGAAGCGCCGGGCCTGCCTCTCGCCGATGCCCGGGAACTCCTTGAAGATTTCAGTTAATTTATCAATAGCATTCATGTTTAGCGCCTCACCCTGACAAGGGAGAGGATGGGTGAGGGTTAAAATTCATCCAAGTCGCCGGAAATTTTGGCGGGAGCGAAATCGCTCAAGGCGCTTTTCTCCAGAGTCAGGAAGGTGGTGGTTTTCTCGTCGAAGTGGAGTTCAATCTTGCCCGTCGGGCCGTTGCGGTGCTTCTCGATGAGTATTTCGGCGATGTTGGTCCGCTCCGATTCTTCCTTGCCTCGGTCTTCGTGGTGAATGAACATTACCACGTCCGCGTCCTGTTCAATGGAGCCGGAGTCCCGCAAGTCCGAGAGCCGGGGCTTGCCACCTCGAGCTTCTATAGCCCGGGAGAGCTGGGAGAGAGCCAAGACCGGCACATCTAGCTCTTTGGCTAGGGCTTTGAGGGAACGGGAAATTTCGGTCACCTGGTTGACCATGGAATCGTAATTCTTGGAAGTGGTCATTAGTTGCAGATAATCCACCACGATGAGGTCCAGGCCCTTCTCAGCTTTTAGCCGTCGGGAGAGGGCCTTCATTCGGACGATAGAATTGCTGGGCTGGTCGTCAATAAATATTTTGGCCTTTGCCAGCTTATCCAGAGAGTTGCGCAACTGGGTAAAATCGCGGTCGGAAGACAGATGCCCGGTGCGCAGGCTCCAGGCATTAACCCGCGACTCCGCGGAGAGCATCCGATCCACCAGCTGTTGGGAAGACATTTCCAAGGAAAATATTAAAACCGATTTATCATGCATGGTGGCAGTTTTGCGGGCAATATCCAGAGCCAAGGTGGTTTTGCCCATACTGGGTCTCGCCGCCAGAATTATCAAATCCGAATTTTGCAATCCGGAGAGCATGATATCCAAGTCTTTGAAGCCGGTCGGCAGTCCCCGAAGCATGCCTTTGTGTTCGTGAAGCTTCTCGAAGCGCTCATAAGCTTCTGGCAGAGCGTCCCGCAGACTCACGAATTTCTGATTTTTTGGGGAAGACACCACGCTGAAAATTTTCTTCTCTGCCAGATCGAGTATTTCTTCCATATGGTCGTCGCCTTCTTCGAAGGCGAGCTCCGAGACGTAGTCTGCCGCTTCTATCAAACTTCGGAGCACGTATTTCTTCTGGACGATTAGGGCATAATGCTTCACGTTGGTAGAGGAGGGGACTCCATTTACTATTTCTGCCAGATATCTGTTGCCGCCGACTGACTCCAGCACTTTTTGCTCCGAGAGCTTGGTGGAGAGGGAGAGCATATCTATCGGCTCATTCTTGGCAGACAAGTCCAGCATTGCCTGGAATATCTTTTTATGTTTTTCGGCGTAAAAAGAATCTGGAGATACCACATCTTCCACTTCATGCATGGCATCCTTGCGGAGCATAATGGAACCCAGTACCGCCTTCTCCGATTCAAGGCTCTGCGGAGGGATGCGGAGGGCATTCTTTCCCGTGTTGCCACGCGGCGCCTTTTTTGCCTCAAGGGCCTTTTTAGTTTCAGTAGTCGGAACTTTTACCATGTGGTCATTCTAGCAAGAGCTTCTAAATAGTCAAAACAGACAAGTGGGCAATCCTGTTATTAATATGTTAATATATTCTCATGTCCAAAAAAGTAATGCTCTCCGGCATCCAACCTTCAGGCAGGCCGCATATCGGCAACTATTTCGGCATGATGAAACAACTTCTCGGCATGCAAGAAGAATATGATGTATATGCGCTTATAGTTGACTATCATGCCCTGAAGTCTATTCAGAGTTCCAAAGAAATGAAGGAAAATATTATAGGGGTTGTGCTTGATTATCTGGCATTGGGGCTTGATCCGAAAAAGGTCACCCTGTTTAAACAGTCCGATGTTTCCGAGCATACGGAGCTTTGTTGGATTTTTGATACCATTACCACCATGCCGTACCTGATGCGGGCCCACGCTTTTAAGGACGCTGAAACCAAGAACAAAGAAATAGATGTCGGCACCTTTAATTATCCAATGCTGATGGCGGCGGATATTTTGCTTTATGACGCAGACATAGTGCCCGTCGGAGCTGACCAGAAACAGCACATAGAAATTGCGCGAGACACAGCCGAAAAATTCAATCGTATTTATGGCAAAGGAAATCAGACATTTAAACTGCCAGAGGCGATGATTATGAAAGATGTGGCTGTTGTACCGGGGACGGATGGAAGAAAAATGTCCAAGAGTTACAACAACACCATACCGCTTTTCGCGGAATACGAAGAAATTAAAAAAGCCGTGATGGGCATCGTCACAGATTCCGGAGAGCCCGCCCGACCGGACGACCTCGGTCGTTCGGGCGGGGGGATTCCCAAAAATGTTTATGCGATACACAATCTACTTCGCCCGGCTTCGGAGCTTTTACCTCTTTATGAGAGTAAGGCAGGGAAGTATAAAGAATTAAAAGAGCTTCTGATAGAGGATTTAGAGAAATTCATTGCGCCGATGCGGGAGAAAAGAAAAGAATTTGAGAAAGACATTCCAAAAGCGTTAGAAATATTAAAGGCAGGTGGCGAAAAAGCCAAAAAGGTTGCGTCGCTTAAAATGGAGGAAGTAAGAGAAAAAATCGGAGTCAGGGTATATTAAATATAATTTGGAACAATGACTCAAGAGCAGGCTTTGAATGTTTTAAAAACAGGCGCGAACGTATTTCTCTCCGGCGAACCGGGAGCCGGCAAGACCCACACTATAAATGCCTATGTCAATTACTTGCGCAATTGTGGCGTGGAGCCGGCAATTACAGCTTCCACCGGCATAGCAGCAACGCATATCGGCGGCATGACCATTCATTCCTGGAGCGGTATAGGCATTAGGACAAAATTGGATAAATACGACTTGGACAAAATCGCAAGTAGCGAATATATCGTTAAACGTATCAATCGAACACATGTGCTTATAATCGACGAGATTTCCATGCTCTCTGCCAAAATGCTTGATATGGTGGATCTGGTCTGCCGTGAAATACAACAGTCAGGCGAACCGTTCGGCGGAATGCAGATTATACTAGTCGGTGATTTTTTTCAGCTACCTCCGATTGTAAAAAAGAATGAGGTTGAAGAAAAAAAACAAAATTCATTTCTTTCCACCGATGGATACTTGAGTACTGGTTTAGGAACTTTTGCTTATGAGGCGGGAGCCTGGGAGAGGGCGCGCCTGGTTGTTTGCTATCTTGCCGAACAATATCGGCAGGATGATGCCAGATTTCTATCTGTACTCTCGGGCATCCGCGCCAATAATGTGGAAGACGAGCATCTGAATCATGTCGCCTCTCGGCAAATTGCTCCGAGCGATGCGCCCGAGAATATTACGAAACTTTTTTCCCACAATGTGGATGTCGATAAGGTAAACAATGCCGAGCTCGTGAAATTGAAAACGGAAGTAAAATCTTTCAAAATGAGGTCAAGGGGCAGTGAAGCTGTCGTAGCGGCTCTCAAGAAAGGCTGTCTGTCGCCGGAGAATCTGGAGCTCAAAGCGGGCGCCGTGGTAATGTGCACAAAAAATAATCCGAAAGAAAGATTTGTGAACGGAACTCTGGGCACAGTAGTCGATTTTGAAGAATTTAGTGGATATCCTATTATTAAAACCAGAAATGGTCTGAATATCATCATTGGGCCGCTGGACTGGACGGTAGAAGAAAACGGCAAGATTCGCGCTCAAATCACCCAGATTCCACTGCGCCTAGCTTGGGCTATCACGGTGCACAAGAGCCAGGGTATGAGCTTGGATGCGGCGGTAATGGATCTTTCCCAGGTCTTTGAGTTCGGACAGGGGTACGTGGCCTTATCTCGCGTGCGGAGGCTGTCTGGCCTGTATCTTCTTGGCATTAATGAGCATGCTCTCAAAGTACATCCGCAAATTCTGAAAAAAGATGCGGATTTCAAGAATAAGTCAAGAGAAGCGGTGCAGGTTTTTGGAGCGCTCGCTTCTGTTGAATTGAATAAAATGCACCAGAATTTCATTCTTGCTTCTGGCGGAAAAATTAAAAAAGAAAAATCAAATTCTAAGAATATTAGCGCTTTGGAAAAAATTCGCGACCAACACCCGAATGCTTATAGAAAATGGACTCCGGAAGAGGAAACACAAATTATATCGCAATTTAAAAACGGGCAATCTGTAAAAAATATTTCCGCATTGTCAGGTCGACAAGCCGGGGGCATCCGTGCCAGGCTGATAAAACTGGGGTTGATTGAACAGTAAATAAGTATTACATTCTCACATTCTTGAGAATGTGAGAATGTGTTATGATGAATATATGAAAACAAATAAAACAAAAACAGCGAAACAATTTGAAAGACATTTTAAGGGCGTTGCCAATCATCGCCGCATTGCCATACTATTATTAGTATCGAAAAATCCAGGTATTGTGCTCGAGGAAATTTCAGAGAACCTTGATTGTAATCTTAAAACAATTTCCGAACACACCAGGCGTTTAGTGCAAGCCGGATTATTAAATAAAGTATATAAAGGCAGAAAAGTAGAACATAGAATTTCACCTTATGGAAAAATTTTCTGCGATTTTATCCGTAGATTTTAACATTCCAATATTCTTAAGAATGTAAGAATGTTTTTTGATGATAAATTAGTTTTCCACATATTGGATTTGCCTTTTAATAGATAAATTGATATTAATAAAAACATGATTACAAGCGCAGAGTACAAAATAACGGCCCAGAGCTTATTTTTCTTTGTATTCTTTATTAGCCCACTTAGAAGGCTGATTTTTGCGCTGTAAACTTAAACCACAAAAAAAGATTTACAACTCAAACACCAGCTCTCTAAACAGAGGCTGGTGTCCTCGTTTGGGCGGGGACGGTTGTTCCTTCAACAACTGGGAGGTCGTTATGAGCGGTATTTTTGGGTCCGGAGACTTTTCAGACGTAGTGCGCTATGTAAGCGCACTACGGGAGCAGGAAACGAGGATTCACCCTTCCCACTGCGGGGTAAGGCAGTGGGCATGCTCCGAATGTGGGGCGCATGGGAAAGACCTCTTCGAGCCCTGCAGCAAGGGCGGGAGGGAGGTTTTCGGCACTAGTAAGTAAGGGCCCGCGCCGAGCAGCGGGGACGCGGGCGTCGACAGCATTGCAGTCGGCGCCCTTTTTTATTTCCCCCTATTTATTTTTTGTGATATTATTTACTCGAACAAGGTGTACCTAAACCAGGAGCCCGCAAATATTATGCCGAATTCTAATCACATAAATTTAAATCCATATCCCCTCAAGCTTTACAGCTCTCCTGGCGGCACTCATCAGGATCTTTCGGCCAAAGTAGTCAAATTGCTTAAAACCAAACTTTCTCCTCTGGTTTATAAATCGTTTCAGAACGGCGAATTTATCACCCACCACGCCGAATCCGTCCGGGATCGGGACGTGTATCTGATTTGCCAGCCGAGATTCGGCGATAAAGAAAATCTCTCTTACGACCTGGACGAATGCGAATCTCTGGTCTTTGCCCTGCGGCAGGGAGAGCCTACTCGCATCTCCGTGGTGATGCCGTCTTTGCCTTATTCCAGGCAAGATAAATCCTCCAATCATCGCGAACCGGTGCTTTCACAGAAAGTGCCTATGCGGCTGCAGATGGCCGGGGCTCATCGGGTCGTAACTTTGCGCCTGCATAATCCTTCTAGCTACAATGCCCACCCCTTGACCATCCCCCTGGTGGACGTGAGCACCAATGCGCTTTTCTTAAAACATGTCCGTGACAAGAAATTTGACTTAAAAAAATTTAAAATCGTTTCGCCGGATCTTGGCGCTGCTCCGGCTACCCGGAAGCTTGCCCAGCATCTAGGCATCCCGGAGAACATTGTCATTATCAACAAGTTCAGGGATCCGAAAACCGCCAATCGAAACGAAGTCATGGAAGTTATCGGGGATGTAAAAGGCTACCATGCCATTATCTCCGACGACATCGCCGATACTTGCGGCACGGCGGTTAAGTCTCTGGAGGCTCTGAAAAAAGCTGGTGCCAAAGACGTGTATTTTGCCGCGACCCATGCCATACTCTCAGACGATGCTGTCGCTAATCTAAACCGCGCGCCGTTCAAGGGGGTCTGGTTCGCGGATACTTGTCTCCGGGATTCTGACCGCAAAAAGATCAAAAAGCTCGAGGTTGTCTCCACGGCTAAGCTTATTGCCCAGGTTATAGACAACCTGCATAACGGCAAGTCGGTCACCGAACTCTGGCACAAAGAGAATAAATAAGTTAAAATACTTTTACAATGAAAGACCGTGTTTTTATCAAAGACCTCAAAGACAATATAGGCGGGGAAGTGATCATTGCCGGGTGGGTGGATGTCAGGCGTGACCAGGGGAAAATGGTTTTCTTTGATATGCGGGATATGACTGGTAGAGTGCAATGTGTAGCTTTGCCTTCCCGGGAAGAGGTGATTGCTCTGGCTAAGGAAATCCGCCCCGAATGGGTTCTCAAGATTACCGGTATGGTCAATAAACGCCCGGAAAAAAATATCAACGTGGAGACATTAAATGGAGATGTGGAGCTTGAAGTTACGGGAATTGAAGTTTTAAATAAAGCTGGAACTCCGAATATCGACCCCACGAGTGAAGGATATGAAATAGGGGAGGAACACAGGCTTACATATCGCTACCTTGACCTTCGCCGAGACCGAATGCAGAAGAATATCCGCAACCGGCACAAGGTGGTGAAGCTTATCCGAGATTTTTTGGATAAGGGGAATTTTATTGAAGTAGAAACCCCGATACTTACGAAGTCCACCCCCGAGGGTGCGCGCGACTATATCGTGCCTTCACGGCTATGGCAGGGGAAGTTCTATGCTTTGCCGCAGTCGCCACAACAATACAAACAGCTTCTCATGGCCTCCGGCGTAGAGAAATATTTTCAAATAGCGAAATGTATGCGAGATGAAGATACGCGGGGAGACAGGCAACCTGAATTTACCCAGCTTGACCTGGAAATGAGCTTTGTGAATCGTGAGGATGTCATGGCGATCAACGAGGCGCTACTCATAGAAATAGTACAGAACCTGTACCCGGAGAAAAAAATTCAAGAGATTCCTTTTCCTCGGCTTTCCTATAAAGAGGTTATGGATAAATACGGCACTGACCGACCGGATCTCCGTAAAGACAAAGAAGATGAAAATTTACTTGCCTTTGTTTGGGTCGTGGATTTCCCATTTTTTGAGAGAACGGATAAATCAGACAATGCAGATACCTCGGGGGAATGGACTTTTACGCACAATCCTTTTTCTCGCCCGCAGGATGAACACATGGTGAACCTACTAGATAAGAAAGACATAGGAAATATCTTGACTACGCAGTACGATGTAATTTTAAACGGAAATGAAATCGGCGGAGGAAGCATCCGCAACCACGAGCCGGAGGCTTTACGCAAGGTTTTCGAAATTATGGGATACTCAGGCGAACGAATAGAAACTAACTTCAAACATATGCTGGAAGCGCTAAGTTCGGGGTGCCCGCCGCATGGCGGTATTGCCTGGGGGCTGGACCGATTTATTATGCTTATGGAAGGAGAGCCGAATATCCGCGAAGTTATCGCGTTCCCGAAAAATGGCGAAGGCAAGGATCTGATGATGGATTCGCCATCGGAAATTTCCGACAAGCAACTCAAGGAGCTCGGAATAAAACTAAATAAATCAAATGGGTAATAACGAAAATATAAAAATATTGGGGTTTGTGGGAAGCCTAAGAAAAGGCTCGTATAATAAGATGCTTATGCAGGCATTCAAAGAAAACCTGCCGGCAAATGCTACTCTGGAAGTTGTTAATATAGAAAATTTACCGCTTTACAACCAAGACATGGAGGACAACTTTCCAAGGGAGGCTATGGATCTAAAGCAAAAAATAGAATCTGCTGACGCAATCATAATTGCAACTCCTGAGTACAATAGGTCCACTTCCGGGGTTCTCAAAAATGCCATTGATTGGACCTCCAGGCCATATGGAACGACCACATGGAAAGGAAAAAAAATATTAATTGTGGGAGCTTCGATGGGAAATGTAGGTACAGCTCTTGCACAATATAATTTAAAGCAAATATTTAGCTATCTTGATGCGAATGTACTGGGCCAACCAGAATTTTATGTAAGTATGGCTCAAAATAAATTTGACGAAAAAGGAAATCTCATAGATGAATCCACGAAAGAACATATAGTCAAAGCTATAAAGGCTTTGTTGGAAAAATAAAATGATAAAAAGCGGTCATATTTCGATAGATAGATTATTCATTGATTCTGAGTATTTAGTAAATTTAAATAAATAATTATGGAAATTAAGAACAAGGTTATAGTTATAACTGGAGGGTCAAAAGGTTTCGGTAGAGCTCTTGCAGAAGCATTTGTGAAAGAGGGTTCAAAAGTTGTGATTTGTGGTTTGAGTAAAGAAGACCTCAGCAAAACTGTAAAAGAAATAGGCGTACTGGGGATAGTGGCTGATGTGCGCAACGAAAACGACATGCAAAAACTTGCCGATAAGGCTATAGAAAAGTACGGGAATATTGATATTTGGATAAACAATGCAGGTATATGGGTTTCGGGTCAAAACGCTGAAGATTTCGATATGTCAAAAGTGAAAGATATGTTTGATATAAATATTTTGGGTTTAATAAATGGTTCACGCGTTGCACTAAAATACATGAAAGGAAAAGATTCTGGAACCATCATTAACGTCCTTTCAACCTCCGCTCTTGTCGGTCGCCCTAAAAGTTCGATGTATGCAACAACCAAATGGGGAGCAAACGGTTTTACTAAGTCAATCAGGGAAGAAAACAAAGAAAACAACATTTCAATTCTTTCTGTTTTTCCAGGTGGGATGAAAACCAAAATTTTTGGCGATTATAAATATCCAGATTTTGATCAATTTATGGACACAAATGATGTTGCAGGGAAAGTTGTTAGTAATTTAAAGAAAGAAAATCCAGAGTTAGAACTTATTATAAAAAGAGAAAATGCTTAAAAATTTTTAATGCATTATGTAATTTCCGGCAAGGTAATAAGAGGGGAGGGCTATGGCAAAAAATTGGGATTTCCTACGGTTAATTTGCAAATTACACAGGGGAACCCTGTGCAAACTGCCGAAGGGGTGTATGCAGGAAAAGCTTTTTTAGAGGGAAAACCCCCCTCTAAATTGGCGGGCAGGGAATATCGGGCCGGCATTGTGATTAGTCCAGGCAACAAAGTAGAAGCGCATTTGCTAGGATACGATGGCGACGCGTACGGGCAAGAAGTGACTCTTGAACTAAATAAATTTTTGAGGGAGTATAAAAAATTTGAGACTGAAGAAGAATTGATTATTCAAATAACAGAAGATTTAAAGGCATGCTAAAATTAAAACTATGAAATCATACACCGGCCCCATCTTTATCCTCATTGCGGCAACTCTCTGGGCCTTTGACGGCCTCATCCGCAGGCATTTATATACGCTCCCGCCGATTACCATAATATTCCTAGAGCATCTCTTCGGCCTCATTATCCTTTTTCCTTTCGTCGGCAAATATTTATTCAAAACTAAATTTACCTCG
>Ga0209541_10014568_pt1 | contig 11835 bp, 12 predicted proteins | sample RifCSPlowO2_01_FD_184027 | JGI IMG/M metagenome (GOLD analysis project Ga0209541, IMG submission 184027) | Groundwater microbial communities from Rifle, Colorado - Rifle CSP2_plank lowO2_0.1 (SPAdes) (version 2) | ecosystem: Environmental > Aquatic > Deep subsurface > Groundwater | place...
ATTGCCATTGCCACTATCATCAATCGCCTTGCCGGTATTGCGCGGATCATCACCGTTTTCGTCCATGTGGAGAAGGAGTTTGGTGTTGCTATCGCGGATAAAGGGGGTGGTGGAGGTAGTGAAAGCAGCTGTGTAACGAACTGAATTCGAAACTCTGACCTCATCAATATTACCGCTCAGATAATTATTGGTGGCACCACCTGTTACACCAAACCCTACCTGTAAAGCCCCACTTGAGTTAGTCGGCGTTCCCGTAGTAGCCTCACTAGCCGCAAGAGCACCGTCAAGATATATTTTCTTTGTTGCACCATCGTAAGTAACTGCAACATGGTACCACTGATTATTAGAGATAGTAGTTCCACTAAAAAGACTTGTATCGGAAACACCGGAAAGAAAGAATCGTACCTGATTTGCAGTTGCCCCCCCAGTGGAGTCATCAATATCAATAAACCATCCTGATGATCCATCCCACTTGGTCATGATATTAGAACTATCTCCAGAGGGAGAGTCTTGCATTCTTTTGAACCACGCTTCGGCTGTAAAAGCGGTGGCTGAATTCATCGTAGTTGAATGAGCTGCTGATACATAATCATTAACTCCGTCAAAACTCAACGCACTCTTGCTCCCTGAATACCGTACAGCACCCGACTCTGTGCTTGGTGTTTCCCCAGCGGCACAGGTGGTGGAACCGTCAAAGGGACAAACCAACGTAGCATCAGCACTTCCCACATCAAATGCGTCCGGAGTCGAAGATGGTGAGCTTGCCGAACCATTATTGTAATATGAATAATAATCTGTCGTGGAGATTGTGGTGTTTAAGGCTGCCTGGAGCTTGAAGTATACCTTGGTAGTGGTGGAAGTGGAACAGGTCGTGCCGGAAGGGAACACCAGATGACGAGTTACTTCGGTGGTGGTTGTAGAACTCGGCTGATAGAGAATTCTCAAGTCATCACAATCGCTCTGCAATTTTCCGGCACTTACTAAAGCAGAAGTATCCATTGTTATCGCCACCGTGGTTCCGGACGAAAGATTTGCAGCGCTGTTGTTGGTGACAGTGAGCTGTTTCCTCATCTTCCAACTGTTTCCCCCATCGGGCCACCATTGCACTGCCTCAACTGATTTTAGATTTAATAAAGAAAAGTAGGCAGCCAGAGTGAGGCTTACAAACACAAACAGCATCAAAATAAGTCTTTTACGTTTAATACCTTTCTGGTGAAAATAAACATATTTTTTAACTTGATTTGTTTTCATAAACCTTGATTTACCCATTAATTATTGAAATAAACTCTTGGATGGTCTCCTGTTGGGCTTCATCAAATTGGACCAAGTCGATTTTCGGAGCATTATTGACGGTTTTCACTTTTATATTTGCCTCATTCTTTGCATAATTTTCGCCTGCCAAATTATTTTCAAGACAGAAATCAAAGAAGTTTCTTAAGCTTGAAAGTTTTCGGTTGATGCTGCGATAGGGGAGACTTACACTTTTAAGATAGCCAACATAGCTTAAAAAATATTCCTCGCTGATTAAATACTCCCGATTTGTCTGTGGCTCATGAAAGCCTTGAGCATTTAACCAGTGCGTAAAATGTCTAACGTCAGAAAGATAATTTCTTCTGGTTACTGCAGATAAGTCAATCTCCGCATTTAAAAATTGAGCGTAATTATCGGGAATATTAGACAGATTATATCGTTTAAGGTCTGATAAGTACATATACCAATAATAATAGAAAGAAAATCCACTTGTCAATAGGCATAATTAAAGATAAGTAAAAATGCACATAGTAATATTTAATTGAGATTAATATATATAACGAACAGTAAAATAGCTTACTTTAATATATCAAAAACTATCACTATACCTATAGTTATAATAACTCAACTGGACTGATTTAATTAATTTAATTAGGGATTTATTGTTTTTATAACACGACTTTCGTGTTATCCTTTGTTATTCCTGGCGTGATCCGAAATCTAGGTCAATGTTATAGATCCTGAATCAAGTTCAGGATGACGATGGGTAAGTTCAGGATGACAATAATCAAGTTCAGGGTGACGATGGGTAAGGATTTTTCCAATTTGGGTAAATACTATTGTCGAACGCATATTTGTTATTGGCAGATTAATGAAGTAACTGATAGAAAATTCTAGTTACTATTTAGACTGTCGTGTCAACGGCTGTTTCTATTATTCGAAAGATTTATTGCTTTTTATATTACAATATAAATTGTAGCGTTATATTCTATAAGCCTAACCGCTATTAAGCATGGACCATCCTATACTTGATTTTATGTTTCTGGTATCATAAATCTTATGAAAATGCTTTTTTCCAGTTTTATTCTGTCTCTTGGCCTCATAGTGATATTTTTTGGCTCGTACTGGGTCTATGAGGCTAAAGTATTTAAGTCTACAACAAAGGCTTATGCCAACGTTGTATCTGCTGACAACTCCTATTGTTTCACGTCCCCCCTCTGTGTTGATGCTGACGGAGTCCAAACTCAAAGAATAACACTATTTTGCCTCAATCCTAAAGGAACGGGGTTGCAGGGCTTGTCGGGCAAATTGACGACAGATCCGGATGTGTCGTTTAAAGTTGTTCAACCAATATCCGATTCTGAAGGGAAGATTATTTTTGACGTAAGTTCTAAGGTTAAGAAAGACATTAAGCTTGAGGCTGTTTGCGGGGGGGTGAAGATAAATTGCCAACCGCAAATTTGTTTTAAATAGGACGCGAAGCCTTATGACATTGCAAGCGGGCGCTTAGGGTACGGTATTATTTGGCCCCCAAGCCTTGCTAGAAGCTTTTGTTTGTATATGGCCAGTGGGTGATGGCGGTGGTTTAAATAATATAAATATGATAAGCCTACAAGAGTTTCAACAATCAAGGCAAAAAGAATTGCATTTTTATATATAAGATCCAAAAATCTTCTCAATATCACCAGCCACCAGGGGATTATAACAATCTTTAAAGTCGTACTTTTTGGAGAGTTTTTACCCTGATATTTGGTTGAGGAGTAAACATGTTGAGTTTGAGGTTGAGTAGATGACGTGTCAATAGAAAAGTTGCCCTGACTATTCGTTTTAGCCTCAATTTGGCTAACAAGGTTTATAGCAGAGTTGTTTTCTGGCATATGAAACAAAACATTGCCAGCTGCTTCTGAGTTCATTTTTATACGAACGGTTCTATCTGGAATAGATTGACCGCTAAATTGTATTTTCTCATTCGGCGCATATTCACTTTTTGTAGTCGTGAATGTCGGAGCAAGGATAATTGGGCCTATGCCATAAAGTTTTTCATTGTAATAAATAGGGAAACAAGTTGGAGCTGAAGTTCTGCCGTCAGTGTCATGGGAGGCAAGACACAACTCTTTAGTATCTTCATATATGGTTGTTGCCGGAAAAGAGAAATAACCACTGGCAACCGACGTTGTTGAGTCTGCCACAGCCTGACCGGTAACTAAAACACGCGCCAATGGACTGGTAAACCCAAAAATTTTTACCTGTTTGCCCTTTCCCTTGCCTCTTATTGCTATGATTGCCGATATTGTCGTTTGTGATGATTGAGATTGTGTCTGAGTTGAGTGGTCTGACTTTAGGTAGGAAGAAGGTGAATAATACCCATACATGACTATGAGGCCAACGATAAACAAAACCGTAATTAAGGGTAAGTGTTTACCCCATACCACAAAGCCTCGATTGTTAGATCGTAGGTTTGTAAAATATCGCAAAGTCAAAAAATTCGATCCCTCAACTGTAAGATTGTGTGTACGGGGTTTACTCATCTCTACCTCGGAGTTTTTCCTTTAGTCTTTCAATTTCACTTGATTCTTTTTCAATCCGCTCTCCAAGAATATGTTGACGGGCAATTAAATTTTGATAGAAGTGTCTTGACATGAGAATAATTAGAATTAGTGCTATAAGAATAACAGTAATCACTTTCCAGGGCATTACATAAACGTACATCGATTGTGCGATTGCCTTTCCGGTATCTCCGTACGATGCCACCAGGTTAATTTTATATCTGCCAAACATCCATTTGGTCCCGACCTTGTTGGTATATTCACGTGAGGCGTCAGGGAAGATGTTTATCTCTTCAAGTTTAGACTGGTCAACCAAGCCGTCAAACATATTTGCCATGGTAATAACTCCTCTGGGGCGAATATGATAATCGCCTCTATTTAATATCTCGGTTGTTACGGTGACAGGTCCGTATTCCTGGAAAGTCGTCGCAAAAAACCTTGAAGCTACGGCCTGTTCGGTAACTTGTCCCTTTACTCTAACGAAAACAAGCGAGGCAATTCTAGGAGAGATCCCAAGAGCACCCTCTTTAACTGTTTGGCCAATGGGCCTGCCTACGGTCAATTCCGGTTCGAAATAAACGGCAATATATCTTCCGCCCGGGCGGACGTTTTCTGGAACATTGATCCTTGCCTGAACCGTTAAAACATCATTGGCCGGGATCGTAACTCGGTCGTAATTTGTCTTAACCCAGGCTGAGCCGGAGAATCGGGGAGAAGCCTGAGAGGTATTGTCAATTATTCTAGGCGTGCCGTCTTTATCAGTAACCGTAAAGTCGGCCACTTTTATTGTTCCAGACAAAGGACTGTCGGTCAAGTTGAAGAATTTGACGTTAACTGCGCCTTTGCCCATAGGATCTAGTTCGATCTCCTGTCGGGCAGGGGAGACCTGGAGAGGCAATATTGCCTGAGCAGATACATGGCCCAAGTTAAAAGTTAAAAGTGACAAAAAAAACAGTAAATAAATTAGTATTTTTTTGTCATGCTGAACTCGCTGCGCCCTTCCGTAGTCTTGTACGAAGGAGGGTTTCAGCATCTTAACAACGAGATCCCGAAACAAGTTCGGGATGACACGGTGAGCGTTCGGGATGACAAAGTGAGCGTTCGGGATGACAAAGTGAGCGTTCGGGATGACAGTTCTTGTCATTTCAATTTTTGAATTGTAATTTTTCATTTTGATTTTTCAACTTTTTTAAAATGTTGCCGTTGCGGTGTATTTCACCACGTTTTGATAATATCCTGCCGGTTGTAATGCTGAAACTGAAATTCGATAACAAACGTAAATATCTTTCGAGCTTACCGGCCCGGCATTCGTCATAATGGTCGCCTTAGTTTCTGAATTCTCTTGATCGGCAACTTGTTTTGACGAAAATGTTCGGGACGATTCATTATACGTAAATCCTGCGTCGGTGCCGTCAACATTAGCTAAAGAATAACCTAGTCCGAAGTATGTACTTGCGTCTGTCCAATCAGCCGATGTTGACTCAGAGCAAACTGAGGCCCCGCAAGTAGTATCTTGGATACAGCTATCGGTGTAATCCGCAGTACCGCTCGTTGGGGAATCACAAGCATCGGTCTCTTTGTTCATCTGGTCATTTTCTTCAACAGTCACACTGTATCCGTCATCGGCGTTAGTTGAAACAGTCAGCTGTTGTGCTGCCTCATAAAATGTTGCAATTGATGCAATTGTTCCCCAAGGGACCGAATATGCGGTAGTAGTTACGTCTGTAGTTTGTCCGCAAGTTGATGTTGATGATGAAACTCCGGCCACAGTAAGATTCAGTATCTCATCAACCGTTGCCGATACCAGTACTGCCTCAACGGGAGCAACAACAAGCTCGCCGTTATCAAGAGTGACGTCAGACCCGTCGCGGGTTTTAACATTAATCTGGTATGTGTCGGCTGCCCCCTGAGTATGACCGGAGTTAATCGGGGCCGGATTGATTAGTTTGCCGGCGTTTGTGGACCCTGCGGTACCGACAGTGACAGTAATAGTTGAACCGGCAGCGCAGGAGTTAGTTGCCCGGTCAATTCTAATTGTGTGATCATTGGCGCCTGTTGCTGCGGTAATTGTTTCAGTTGTATTCCAGTTGTTATCACATCCGGAACTTGAAACAGACACATCACCAGCAGCAAGACTGTTTAAGTCAAAGCCATTATTAGCAGTTGTTGCTGCCGTGTCTGGCATTCCGTCATTTGTTTTCCCGGATGTTTGTATTGCCGGTATTGTTATTAAGATATCTCCATTTGTTGGCACCGCGCTGGTTGTGGTAAATACAATTGTATGGACTGCGGATTGCGTTGCAATAGCAAAGTCGTTTGTCATTAAGCCCCCACTTAAAGCAGTTGTTAGGTTAAACACTGTGGTTGATGAGATATTGGCGACTGTATATGTGGTTTGCGCTTGGCAGCCGTTTAAGCCTGATCCGGAAAAACACAAAACATCACGGGGAAATAAGTGATTGGTGTTTTGATCAGCGTCTCCTGTGTCAATTGTCACGGTTGATGATCCTGACGTACCACCTGAACTGCCGATGCTGGCTCGATATGAAAGGCGAGAATTGCTCAGTGTGTCTTTAAGATCGGCAAATGAAACAGTTTGCGCGTTTGAATTTTTAGGGCGGAGCAGATATTTAGCTAAAGAGAGCGAGCTTGTATCAATGGTAAAATTCCTGTTAGGAAACGTAAATTGAGCTCGATAAAAGAAGGGAAGAACTTGAGTAATGAAGAATACCAGTATTAAGGCAACAGAAACATTACCATGAATTTTATTGTGAGGTTTCATTTTATGTACGACTATAAATTCTCTTAGCTATATGTAGATAGTAAGACTTTTTACAAGAACTTGTCAAGGGGTATTTCTGATATAGATATACCTATTGACAAGGTTTTAAACGTTTGTTAATCTAATAACTAATCAGTCACGTTAGTAAATAAGATATTATGCCTATAAAAGACAGACGTACAAAAATCCTCCTCCTTCTTTATTTAATCGGCGAGTTTGAATTTGTATCAATCTCAGAAAATTTACAAAAAATATTTGATATCTACTTTAATCAAAAAACTCGCGGGGCGCTTTCATCTCTTGTCAATAAAGGGCTAATTGAAAAAGAAGATAGTGAGAACGTGTCATATAGAATCACCGATAGGGGACTGCAACAACTTTGTCTTGAGTTTCCGTATTTCCGTTTCTTCCATCGGGAATGGGACGGAACTTGGCGGATTATTTCCTATGAAATTCCGGAAAGTAAACGCCACCTAAGAGACAGCTTAAGGCGGGAAATGAGAGGTTGGGGTTTGGGTCCTTGGCATCGGTCATTTTGGCTAACTCCGCATCCGATTATTCCAAATTTAAGAGAATTAGTAACTGGCAAAGAAGAGGCGCAATATATACAAGCGTTTGAGTCGACACATGTTTTTGGTGATGTCGCTGACCTTGTTGAAAAAGTTTGGGAAAAGAGTCGTCTCGACTCTCTTTATCGCAATCTTTTCAAAAGTTGGCACACAACGCTCTCTGAGGATCGACAAAACTCTGAAAAGATGCAGGATATTATTTATGCTTTCATACGTATTATTCGTGATGATCCCGGGCTTCCCAAAAGCCTAGTTGGTAAAGATTGGATTGGTTTCGAGGCCTACAAACTGTTTAAGGAGATTCGCTCCATCCTGATGAAACCGATAACTACCTAAGCTGCAAAATGCATTTGAAAAAGTGAAATTGCAGGGCTACTCTTATGAAGATATATGGAAAGGCAGGGCGAACGCATATCCAAAATTATTGACTTCTTAAAAACTGTCGGAAAGACGGAAGCAATCTTCCTGTCTTTGTCGGTTATATTTCTTCTTCTTTCGCTAGCCATTTTTGTAAGTTCAAGTAGTCTGCTAAGCAAAAAAGACGATATTGTTGTTGCCAAGTCGTCAGACAACGAGAAGATATTTATTGATGTTGGGGGCGCTGTTGAGAGGCCGGGAGTTTATCAGATGACTGAGGGGTCAAGAGTAAAGGATGCCTTAATTTCTGCCAATGGAATATCAGCTAGCGCCGATAGAGATTTTGTTGCCAGAACTATTAATGGCGCCAGAACGTTAATAGACGGGGAGAAGATATTTATTCCCGAATTTATTGCAAGTTCTCAAGCATCTACAGTTGCCTCAGGTCGATCAGTCTTGGGAACAACTAATAATATTGTTAATATTAATACTTCCTCAAACTCGCAGCTGGATAATCTACCCGGAGTAGGGGAGAAAACAATTGAAAAAATAATTGCCGGCAGACCTTATCAAAATATACTCGAACTTCGGGAGAAAAAGATAGTCGGCAAGGCGGTTTTTGAAAAAATCAAGGATTTAATCTCAATATACTAATGAGTTTACCCGACTTGAGCTACTTTACGGGGATAATAAACTCCTACCTGCCCGAGCCTCAAGCAACACTTTTAAACGGGATTACTTTTGGGACGTCAATAAAAGGGCAATATGATCTTTACCAAATGGTAAAGATCATAGGGCTTCTTCATATTGTTGTGTTATCAGGCATGAATATAACAATATTAGCGGTGATTATTATAAAATTGACATCATTTCTTAGCAGAAAGACATCGTTTCTGATAATTTCAATTTTGATTGCGATTTTTGTCATTATTGTCGGTCCGCAAGCCCCAATAATCAGAGCGGTAATTATGTGTTATGTCACGATCGGAGCATTCCTGTTTCAACGATCTGTGAAACCGGTCGTAGTGCTGTTTGTCTCTGCTTTTACGATTGCTATTTTTTGGCCTCAATGGATCACTTCGATTTCCTTTTTGCTAAGTTTTTTCTCAACACTGGGGATTGTATTATTTGTGCCAAAGACCAATTTAGCAAATATTGAGAATCAGGTAAGCAATTTTATCGTGACCGATCTTAAAACATCACTGTCAGCTCAAATTATGATTGTACCATTAATTGCGATGTATTTTAATGAAATATCTTTGATTTCACCAATATCAACATTGATCATTGCTCCTTTCATCGGGCCGTTGATGTTGTTGTCGTTAATAACGGTTTTTTTATCGTCAATTAATTGGTATTTAGGACTTATTCCCGGATTTATAAGTTATGGCATAACGACCGTGGTTTTATTGATAATAGAATGGCTTTCAAAAATTCCATTCGTTTTCGTTAAATTTTAAATGGAAACTGGCTTTAACAAGAAACATCTATTTGCAATATCGGCAATTGGAACGTTAATCGTCTTATTACAATTAATATATAGAGTAGTTTTTACAGACGACATTTTTGTAATGTGTAATATTGGCCAAGGAGACGGGATTTATCTTCATATTGAAAATACCGATATTGTGATTGATGCTGGCCGTGGCTCAAAAATTAGTAGTTGTCTGGGGCAGCACATGAGCCCCTTTGATAAAAAAATTGAGTTGGCATTCATAACAAACTCTGATAGTGATCATTATGACGGTTTTAACTCCCTGCTTGACCACTACAAGATTGAGATTGTTTTTATACCCCAAATTGCCGATTCTGAAAAAGAATATTTTGCATTGATCAAAAGATTTATCAGACAGGGGAGCAAGATTGACTATCTAAATGCCGGTGACAATATAAAATTTGGCAGTCGGGGAGAAATTCAATCTATTTGGCCAACGAAGAATTTTATTAACATGGAGTCAGATACCTGTTCCGATACGAAATTTAAATATCTGCCCAATATTAAATTAATCTGCAAGGGAGTTAATAAATTCTCACAGGTATTTTGGCTTAAATATGAGAAAAGAGTCGCAATACTTTTCACCGGAGATGTCACGCCCGAGGAGATTAACAACTACTTATTAGACAAAGTAAAAAATTACCGACGTGAAGGTAAAAGAATTATTTTAAAAGTGCCTCATCATGGTTCAAAAAATGGTCTAACGCAAGATCTCCTTGATGCTGTCAAACCGGATCTTGCAGTAATTTCTGCCGGCAGAAACAACCGCTATAATCATCCGCACAAGATAATTACTGATATGTTAAAAAATACACACGTGAAATATTATCTAACAGCAAAGAGTGGCAATATTGTTATTAATCTCAACTCTCTTTCTGTCGAGCCCTCATCCGGACAATGATTGCAAAAGTAACGGCCAAACTAACAACAAGAACGGAAATTAACTTAATCGGAATGGCGATAAATGAAGCGCTTGCATAGACGGGTGATGAGCCCGGCCCAAATGTTATTGTTGTCCCCAGTTTGTGCTCACCAATGAAAAATCCTTTCAAGGCAAAAGAAGACGGTGTTTTAACTTGAGCTGATGGGGTTGCCGGAACAAGTCGGGAACTCTGAGTTAATATATTTACGGGCGTGATTTTATGTCTTGATAAAACACCAAGCGGACCTCTCAGAATTATTTCACCATCGGGTTTGATAAGATTGCTTCCGTTGTTTTGAACAATCATTTTAATAGGCAAAACGGAAGTTGACTCTATAATGTTATATTTTCTACCAAAAAGTTTGAATTTGGCGCTGTCTTCCAAATCAAAATGCGCGATTGCGCCTTTTGCTTCAACTCTGCCGGTCGCAGACACTGTTACTAAAATATTTGACCCCACTGTGGCAGTGCTTTTGGAAATATTCTGGCCCGTAAACAAAGGGCCTGGGTCGGTTTTGACAAAGAATGTATAGTAATAATCACCCTCCGGGGCGTTATCGGGAACTCTCATTTTAAGCAAGAACTGCTGCTTATCACCGGTTTTTAGAAACACGCTTTTAGCCAGTGTGATATCGGCGTTCTCAAGATTGAACCGGACCGGCCCCAGCAATTCGTTTACCAACCTAATATTCCCGGTCTGTCCTTGGGGAACAAATGAACTTACTTGGGGTGATAAAATAACAGGGTCGCCTTGGTTGACAACGGTATAGGCAACCAGTATGGATTTACCCGGCTTTATCATCAACTCAATCAGCGGGGGAGTGATGGAGAGGTTTACGGTCTGAGCATGGGTTGAAGGCACACAAAAGAAAAAGGAGAAAGGAAAAAAGAGAAATAATAAAACAATTAACAACTTGAATTTTTTGTAATAATTTTCAATTTTCATCTTTCAATTTTAAAATTTGTTTCAATTCTCAAATTTGTTAAAAAGAGGGCGTTGCTATAAAATTAATAACTGTCTGGTAAGTTCCCGCTTCTTGAATGCTGGAAATGTTTGCCTTAAATTTTATTGTTGAGGCACGGTCTTTTCCCACGTTCGTACTTGTCATAATGACAGACGGTGTCTCTGATAAGCTCCTATCCGGGAACGGTCGGTAGTGGTTGCTGGTTGAAAAATCTGCCGGAACATCATTCCCCGACATATTATAGCCAAACCCGTAAGCAGTTGATGAGTTCCATAATTTCGCTGTTGTCTCATCGCATGTTTCGGCGCCTCCATTACAAGCTGTGTCGGCAATCGAGATATTATTTGATGTTCTTAGCTTCCCAATTTCCTCAACAGTTACCTGATAAGTCCCTGCCGAGCCAAAGTCAACAGTAAGCGTTGCATTTTGGGTACTTGACGTGTCAGGGGAGAGCGTGCCTAAGTCGATTGATGTTGTTGAAATTGTGAAAGTAAAGGGAATGATTGAATAAATATACTGGAAACCGGCTTTAATAATGTAGCCGGCTGATGAATATTGTCCCGCTGCTGTTTGACCAAGAGTGGTGGTTAAATCATAACTGGCGCTTGAGGCGCTTTTGCCACCGACGTTAATATTACTCTCCTCAACACGATATTGAGTTGATTCCATGTTAACAGCAAAAATATTTCCGCCAAGAGTCAAGAATAGCATCAATAGTGCAAACGTGTTTTTTTTAAAAGACATTTTTTATTCATTAATTATCAATAACCAATACTTATCAATAATCAATACTTACACAAATCTCGCTTTAAGTTCTTGTCATTCCGGACCTGCCTTCCGGCAGGCTTGATCCGGAATCTATAGCTAACGCAATTCAAATTGTCTAATTTGTCATCCCGAATCCTCACCGTGTCATCCTGAATTCTCACCGTATCATCCCGAATCCTC
>Ga0209541_10014570_pt1 | contig 11833 bp, 13 predicted proteins | sample RifCSPlowO2_01_FD_184027 | JGI IMG/M metagenome (GOLD analysis project Ga0209541, IMG submission 184027) | Groundwater microbial communities from Rifle, Colorado - Rifle CSP2_plank lowO2_0.1 (SPAdes) (version 2) | ecosystem: Environmental > Aquatic > Deep subsurface > Groundwater | place...
GTCAGAAAATTTTGATCCTCGTGTACTAGCCAGTACATTGTGGTCAAAATTTTCCTGCCGCCTTGTATCTGATACTTTTTTAGAGACCTCAAATGCTTACCACCACACTTTTTTCAATTTCAGCACGTAAGCGATGAGGTTTGCGAAGAAATGAAGAAGAGGCGTGATTATTATGATCACTGCAATATTTTGCCATGAAGGGATGAAAAACGGTGATAAATAAATAAGCGCTCCAAATACAAAGTCGAGCTGGTCAAACGGGAACCATGAATCTCCCGGCGCAATTCCCATCCTTCTTTTGAAAAAAGATTTTATTAAATCGCCCGCAAGAGCTCCAATCCCAAAAAGCACAGCGTAAAGAAAAATGTTTATTTCGCTATAGTTAATGATAGATGATATTGGGATTGTTGTTTGCAAAAAAAGTGTTGCTACGGCGCCGATATATCCTGCGTAAAATCCACGCCAGGTTTTGTGCGAGCCGAATAATTTTTCGTCAATCGGTGCGCCGAGCGGGAAGCGCAGTTTGTCGAAAATAACAGGGCACATGTTTGCAACATATGCCGGGAGCATAAAATAGAGAGATGATAAAATTAAATTTAAAATATCCATTAAGCGTTGATTAGACTTCGATGATGAGTGGAACTATCAAAGGTCTTCTTTCCAGCTTTTTATTGGTGTATTTATCAACCACTCCTTTAATGTAATATTTTATATCTCTGCGCGTTACTCCGCGATTTTTCTCCATAATATTTCTGTATGCCTTTGCCGCGATAACAGAAATTTCTTTCGTAATTTCTTCGGATTCGTGCATATATATAAATCCTCTTGAAACCACGTCCGGATCTTTTCTGAGCGCTTTTCCTTTTTTGGAAATGTATATAAGAACTATGACAACACCGTTTTTCGACATTATTCCACGCTCCATTTGCACTTGTGATCCAATATTTCCTTCTCCGCGCCCATCTATCAAAATGTATTTTGTTTCAACTTTTTCTGATGACTTGGACATCTTCCCCTGTTCGGCAACAAGAACATCTCCGTTTTCTATCATGATAATACGATCTTTTGGGATACCGCATTTTTGCTCCGCCAGGTGCGCCAATGCCTGCCTCATAAAGTACTCACCGTGAATAGGCACAAGGTATTTTGGCTTTATGTAATTTATCATCCTGGCAAGTTCGTCCTGTTTTCCGTGTCCGGAAGTATGAACTTCCATTATTTGATTATGGATAACATATGCGCCTAAAATGCTTAATTGATTTATAACCGTGAAAATCCCTCTTTCATTTCCGATAATCGGAGATGCTGAAATTATAACCGTATCTTCTTTTTTTATTTTTATGTGAGGATGTTCGTTGTTTGCTATCCTTGAAAGAGCCGACATCGATTCACCCTGAGAACCTGTCGTAAGAATCAACGTTTCTTTGTCATTTTTATTGTTGTATTTTTTTATATCGAATAATGTATCTTTTGGAATTTCCAAATAACCGAGGTTGTGGGCGATTTCAATATTTTCCCTCATACTTCGTCCGCTTACAAAAACTTTTCTGTTATTTTTTGCGGCGGCTTCAATAATTTGTTGGATACGTCCGATTTGGCTTGAGAATGACGCTACTATCAATCTGCCTTGTGTTTTACCCATAATGTCCGCCAAAATTTTTCCGACTTCGCTTTCCGACATGCTATGTCCCGGCTTAAGCGCGTTTGTTGATTCGCAAAATAAAGCCAGAACGTTTTGTTTACCGAGCGCCTCCATTTTATGGGTGTCCGCTTTCCCCTGATTTTTCGGAGGGGTTTCATCAAATTTAAAATCTCCCGTGTTAACTATTTTTCCGACAGGAGTATCAACCACTATTGAAACCGCGTCCGGAATTGAATGGGCGACACGAATAAATGTGCATAGAAATTTTCCGAGACGGAGAGCTTTGTCCGGATCAATCGTATAAATATGCGCCATGCGATCCTGTTTAAACTCTTCGATTTTTTTCTTAACCAAACCTATTGTTAATTTAGTCCCGTATACCGGAGGAAAATCGAGTTTTGGAAGGATGTAGGGGATTCCACCTATATGATCCAGATGACCGTGAGTAAGCACTACTCCGCGGATTCTTTTTTTGTTATTTTCAAGATAATCCGTGTCCGGAATGACATAATCGATTCCGTACAATTCTTCGCTTGGAAATTCAAGCCCCATATCCATAATAATGATGTCGTTTTCGTACTCGAGAGCTATCATGTTTTTACCGACTTCATCCAATCCTCCAAGCGGAATTATTTTTAATTTTCCTTTAATAATAGGTGTTGGTGTAAATTTCGTCATTCGTTTTTTCGGGACCGCTTTCGTGAATTCTATTGGTCTTTTATTTTTCATGTGTTTTTTGTTTTTGTTATATTCCTGCTTTGTTCGCTGTTGATTTTGTGCAGGAATTTGTTTGTTTAATAGCACCGCTTTTGGTGGGGTGCTTTGCAAATTATGCTCTTGAGTTTTAGAGTGTGTGTTGGTGTTCGCTTCGCGAACGTTTTTTGTTAGCTCCGCCAAAGGCGGAGTGTCCCTTTTTTCGAGGGTTCTCTTCATCCATTCATCTACTTTATCCATTTTCTTTTTATACTTAAATTTTATAGTTTGACCGCTTACCAGTTATATTGTACCACAAAATTTATATATTTCCTATAATTTAAATTGTTTTTTTATAGCGACTGAAAATTGCTGGATGTCTACCAGCCGATTTTTCAGTACGTTATATACGACAGCAAAGTCCAGCTTTGTGTAATCGTGAGCCACCACGTTTCTAAATCCTGTCATTTTAATCAGCTTTTCCTTCAGTGAGTTGGGAATGAGATGTTCTTCAAACAAAATTTCAAAAGTTTCGCGATATTCTGTTGGTTTGCGCAAATTTTTAAATGAGATGACCGCTTCCGCCAAATCTATCGCGGATTGAATAACGAGATATAGATAACGTTCTACTGCTCCCTTGAGTGTTACGTTTTGTTTAATAATTTTCTGCGAGTATTTTTTATATGTTTTCAAAATTTTTAAATATTTTTCTATGGCTGACCGCTTATTTTCAATAATATCTATGCTTGTCATGTTATGCTTTTGTTAAACCATATTGGCGAAGAGTGTGTCGAAAATCAAAATATTCATTTAATATTTTCGGTTCAATTATTATTCTGTAAGGTTCTTCTTGATAAATCAATTTCCCGTCCTGTATAATATGATATTTGAGTTCCGGCTGATCTGTGTCATTTAATATTACAATGTCTATTTTTTCTGCTTTTAGAGCACTTTGCAATTTTGCCATTAGTTCAAGCTTTATATCTGTTCTTTTTATCAGCGAATTTTTTGAATTTGCCTCTTGCTCGTCTAAATAGACAGCAAAATCGTAATCGCTTAATTTCCCTGCGTTTCCCTTGGCTTGCGATCCAAAAAGATATGCGAGTTTTATATCTTTAAATTTCTTAAATATTGTTTGTAATTGTGTCTGTCGTATCATATTGTGATTATAACTCAATTTTTTGTTTATGAGCAATGTGTTATACTTTTTGCGTTGTATTTTTTGATATGAACAAAAGAAGCAAAATCGCAATATTGGGTTTTGGTATAGAGGGTCAGGCCGTTTTGTCGTACTTAACAAAACACGATTACACCAATATAACAATCTGCGATCAAAATGTAGATATAAAAGATTCTCTTCCGAGGGGAGTTTCGGCAAGTCTCGGGCAAAAATATTTGGATGGTTTGGATAAGTTTGATGTAATTTTCAGAAGTCCGGGGATTAAATATTTTGATCCTCATATTCAGGTTGCAAAGGTTCGTGGAGTTGAAGTATCAAGCGCCGCAAATTTTTTTATAGACCAGTGCCCGGGAATTATAATCGGAGTTACAGGTACAAAAGGGAAGGGGACGACCTGCACGCTAATTTATGAAATGCTTAAAAAGTCCGGAAAGAAGGCTGATAAAGATGTTTTTTTAGGCGGAAATATCGGCAAGTGTCCGATTGAATTTTTGGACAAAGTTAAGATAAAAAATATTGTGATTCTTGAATTGTCCAGTTTCCAATTGCAGGATTTGGCTAAAAGTCCGCATTATGCAATTTTGCTAAATACAACTTCAGATCATCTCGATTATCATGTCGATAAAGAAGAATATCTGGCAGCGAAGGAGCAGATGCTGATTCATCAAAATAAAAATTGCACGGCGGTTATAAATAAGGATTATGAATACAGCAAATATTACACTCCGCTGGTTAAGGGAAAGTTGAAATTTGTAAGCGTAAAAGGGCATGTTAAAGATGGGGCTTTTGTTGAAGATGAATCCATTTTTTACGCAAAAAACGGGAAAAAGGAAAAAATCGTAAAAGTTTCAGAGGCGGCGCTGGTTGGTTCTCATAATTTGGAAAATATTTTACCGGCTGTTGTTATCGCAAAAGAATTCAAGGTGAAAAATTCCGATATTGCGCATGTAATTGGGACGTTTAAGGGGCTACCTTACAGGCTGGAATTTGTGCGTGAATTAAAAGGTGTGAAATTTTATAATGATTCTAATTCCACGATTCCGGAAACTTCGATGGCGGCCGTAGACAGCTTTAACGCTCCAACGGTTTTGATTGCAGGTGGGTCCGATAAGGGGGCTGATTACGATGAGTGGGCGCTTAAAATTTTAACCAAGCCGAGTTTGCATACCGTGATTTTAATAGGTCAGATTGCCGATAAAATGGAGAAAGCTTTGGTTGATGCTGAAAATAAACTTGGCGACGCACTTGGATCTCCCACGAAAATTTTAAGAAGAAAAACTTTAGAGGAAGCCGTTTTGGACGGTTACGCGGAAAGTGAAAAAGGCGGTGTTGTTGTTATGTCGCCCGCGGCGGCAAGTTTTGACATGTTTAAAAATTATAAAGAAAGAGGAAATGAGTTTAATGCACATGTAAGGAAATTGTCGTAGATAATGATATAGCGAGAGAATGGCAGGAATATATTTTTAAGATTCGTTAGCTATTTTTTGAGCGGATCATGATCCGCTCAAATTCAACTCGCCGTACATGTTAGGCGAGTTGAAATAATAGCTGAATCGTAAAAATATATTCCTGCCATTCTCTCTGCCATCCTTATATCTCAGGAGTTATGATTTCCGTTTCAAGCAGAGAAAGATCCTGTCCCGCTAAAATAGTTTCGTAGGTAACAACTATATTTGTACGGTCGCCGAGATATTCTTCAAGCACATCTTCTCCTTCATTGAATTTTATCATCCTTGCAATCATGTCCGCCATTTGATTCCTTTTTAAGTTTTCATCAAAACTTTTGATTGTATGTGGGATTAAATTTTTCATGGCGGATTTTCCAATAAGATCTTTGTACCAAGGATTTGCATTCCCATTATATGAAATATTCATCCCTTTGTATGTTATTTTTAAACTTTCAACAAAAGTAACATTTTGCGCAGGACGAAAATATTTTCCGTTTTCATATCCCTCGACCCATCCCTTATCCTTCGCATAACAAATATATTTCGTAAACCATTGATTTGCCTTCACGTCAGAAAAACAATTTTGAGAACTATACGCGTCAAATTCATCTTCGTACATGTTGTTCAATTTCATTGAGCCTTCAGCGATAATTTTAAGCATTTCCGCGCGATTTATTGTGCTTAGCGGCTTGTATGTTCCGTCTGGGTATCCGTTAACAATGCCTTTTGAAGCCAGAAATTCTATTCCCGTTTTGTAAATTTCGCCGTTATTAATGTCCGAAAATGTTTTTGCCGATGCATGCGCGGCGAAAATAAAAGATAGAAAAAGCGTCGTTAAAACGGCGATTGGAATTGCGACTGAAATAGAGAAAGATTTTTTCATAAATTTATGGGCGTTTCTTCACCTTTCTTAAAAAGTTTTAACGTTTCTTTATTTATAACGCGGGTTGCAATAAGCATGCCTGTATAAATTGCGGCGCCGAGCGGCACCAAAACAATAATATTCCAGTTTTGCATATAGGAATACGTAAACGGCTGGCTGAAATATACAACCGCTCCCATTATCAACGCTGAAACAACAATCTTGAAAAAGTTTTTTAAGTTTATCGAAAATTCTATGTATCGCTTTGCAAAAATGTACGTGAGGATGAGAATAATCAACTCGCTCAAGACGCTTGTAACCGCCGCGCCTCTGAATCCGTAATATGGAATAAAAATTATATTTGTTATGATATTAAAAATTACACCGACTCCGTTTATATAAAGCATTTTACTTTGCTTATTTACTGCAATCAAAATAAACGCAAAAAGCACGTTTAAAAACTGAAACATCAGCGCAAAAATCAAAATTTGGAAAGCAATGTCCGAGCCGTAAAATCCTTCAGAAATTTGACTTAAAAATTCCGGCGTGCTCACCGCAAAAATAATCGGATACGCGAGAATCACGCCGCCCACAACCATCGGAATTGACAATGCGGCAAGAAAATCAAATGCGTGCGTAATAATTTTTTTATATTTATCCGTGCCTTCTTTAATTGCTTTTGTAAGAACCGGCAAAACCGAATTCATAAAATAAAGCGGCAGAATCGCAAAATGTTCAAGCATCTTCATTGCAACTCCGTAAATTCCCACTTCGCCCTGCCCCCGGATGAAAGAAATAATGAGTGAATCTACCCTGAAGTAAATTGTATTTAGAATCAACGCAAGACCGTAAGGAGTTGATTTTATGAGAATTGTTTTCCAAAAATCCCAGTCAAAACGAAATTCGAGCGGAGTGATTTTTCGAACATAATAATCGGTTGTTATCACCATTACGAAATTCCCTATATTCCCCGCGGCAATGAGCATGTAAAAGCCGGTTTCGTTGTCGTCCGGAAATCCCCAAAAAATGATGTAAAGCATAAGCCCCACAGCTACTATTTTGCTGATTACTGTTGTTATTGATGCTATGTGCATTTGCAGTTTTGCCTGGAGAACGCTTGTTGTCGTGCCGTTTAAAATGCCTAAAAAAACCGTTATTGATGCTATGGCAACGCCTATCGGAATTTTTGTATTGCTGTAGCTTGGAATTAAAAAAGCTACCGCTATCGCGAGAATCATCATTACGGTAACTAAGATTGTGCGCAGTGTTAAAATGTTTCCTATTATTTTTGGAATCTGCGATTCATCGCGTGACATTTCACGAACTGCGATTGTAAAAAGCCCCAAGTCCGCGGCAATTCCGAAAAACGCCAAAAATTCGTAAATAAGTACGTATTCCCCGTAACCTTCGACGGAAAGATATTGCGTTGTGATTTTAACGACAGCAAGTCCAAGTATCGCCACGACGGCTTTGCCTAAAACCTGAGCGACTGTGTTGATTAAAATTTTTCTTGCAATCGACATCGTAATTTATTGTGTTACAGAGTTGCCATGTTATACTGACTTTCGTTACTTTACCTTTTTTTATGCATGAAATAAAGGCGCGATTAGAGGAAATACAGGGGCTGATAGCTCAAGGGCTAAAAAATGTTGATTTACCTTCGAAAAGAAAGGAAGTAGAAAATCTTAGCAAAGAAATGCAAAATCCTTTATTTTGGAATGACAACAAAAAGGCTCAGGAAATAAGCCAAAAAGCGGCTCATCTTACAAAACTGATTGAAACATGGGAAGACATGGGGCGCGATTGTGATGAACTTTTAGAGATGTTGCCCGATATATCTCCTGAAAAAGATCAAAAAACCGCGGATGAATTTAAGCAGATGGTTGAAAAACTGTCACAAAATTGGCGGCATTTGGAAATTTCCACTTTTTTGAGCGGAAAATATGATGAAAATAATGCGATTGTAACTGTTCATGCCGGAACGGGGGGAACCGATGCTCAGGATTTTGCGGAAATGCTTATGCGGATGTATTTAAGGTATGCGGAGAGAATGGAATTTGAAACTGTTGTCATGGATAAATCGGACGGGGATGAGGCGGGAATAAAAAAAGTTGTTTTTATAGTGAAGGGACAGTTTGCGTACGGGTATTTAAAAGGGGAGGGCGGTGTGCATAGGCTTGTTCGTTTGTCTCCTTTTAATTCAAAAAATACGCGGGAAACATCGTTTGTGCTTGTTGAAATTATGCCTGAAATACATTTTTCAGAAGAAGTGCAAATTGATCCGGAAGATTTAAGAATTGATGTTTACCGTTCAAGCGGAAAAGGCGGGCAAAGCGTTAATAAAACTGATTCAGCGGTAAGAATTACTCATCTTCCAACAGGAATTGTCGTGCAATGCCAAAATGAACGTAGCCAACTGCAAAATAAAGAATGGGCGATGAAAATGCTTCACAGCAAACTTGTTGACTTGATGGAAAAACAGCATGCGAGCGAAATTTCTGAACTGCGCGGGGAAAAAGTGGAAATGTCGTGGGGAAATCAAATTCGTTCGTATGTTTTGCATCCTTATAAGATGGTGAAGGATCACCGCACCGATTATGAAGAACATAATCCGGATGCCGTTTTGGACGGCGAGCTGGATGGGTTTATTGAGGCGGAGCTGAAGAAGGTGAGGTAGGGAGGTAATTTCCTTTGCGATAACTGAATTTTAATTTTCTAGTATCTTCAGCAATCCATTTTTGTTCTTTTTTACTGATATATTCTGATTTATTTACGTAGGCATGTCCAAAAATTTTAATCGAATCTGTCTTTCCCTTTTTAAAGAAAATTTCGGCTAATCGATTGTTGATTGTTGCGAAACACCAATACATATCGTCTTTTTTAAATTATAGATGTATTTTATAGTAGTATTGGTATTTATAGTCAACATGTCTAACCTTTGAAAAAGATCCATGGTGAAATTAAAAATTATAACTGGGGAGAAAAATCCTGTTTTGAGGGCGGTGAGCAAGCCGGTTAAGAAGTTTGATTTTGGATTAAAAAAACTCGCTAAAGAGATGAAGGAGTCTATGGTTAAGGCTAACGGGCTTGGGATTGCGGCTCCGCAGGTAGGGAAAAATATCAGGATGTTTATTATTGCTTTGAACCACGGGAGCCAGAATGAAATTGTTTTGACGATTGTGAATCCGGAGATTGAAACTGTTGGTGGGGATGTTTTGATTGCGGAGGAGGGCTGTTTAAGCCTACCCGGGCAATATGGAAAAGTTGAGAGGTTTAAGCAGGTTCGTGTTCAGTTTTGTGATTTGGACGGGGGAAGGCAAATTTTGGAACTTTCGGATTTGAATGCGCGGGTGATCCAGCATGAAATTGACCATCTGGATGGGGTGCTGTTTATAGATAAGATGCAGGCAACTGCGGAGAAAGAGGATTTGTTGATGTAGGAGTTGGTGACGCAGGGGTTAGATAATTTTGTCTGCCCAGAGCTGGACAAGAAAATCTTTTACTGGGAAGATGCTGATCCCGTTTGCTATTCGCGGCTTTTTATCCAGAGAAACAATGATTGTTTTTTGAGGCTTATATTCGTCATAAAATGCTTTAAGTCCTTTTAAGTGGTGAGACTGCACTTCGGGCACACCCTTTACTTCCAAGGCTACTTTATGTTCTCCAAGGATAAAATCCACTTCAAGCCCTGAGCTGGTACGCCAGTATGAAATTGGATAATTATGTCCCGAATAATGGCTGTGTGCCAGAATTTCCTGGAATATAAGATGTTCAAAAACCCGTCCGAAAATTTCACTTCCTGGAGTTATTTCTCCACGTTTAAGAAGAAAATTTGCAATACCAATATCAAAAAAATAAAATTTTGGAGCTTGGATAATGCGTCTTTTTGGTTTTTTGCGATAAGAAGGCACGCTGAAACCTACAAGAGTATCAAAAAGAATCTGGAAATATTCCTTTACTGTTACCGCACTAATACCACATTCCTGGGCAATATTATTGTAATTAACCACTTCCCCATTACTGAAGGCAGCCACTTCTAAAAAGCGCGCAAAGGCTGGTACGTTGCGTGTAAGCGCCTCAGCGGCAATTTCTTCCTTAAGATAATCTCCAATATATGCTTCAATCATTTTTTTAGCATTGTCTGCAAGATAATGGCGTGGCAAAAGTCCGTTATTAAGAGCCCGAATGAGGTCAAAATTTGGAATTTCTTTTGAAACCAGCGGAAAAAGTTCATAACGAAGAGCACGTCCGCCAAGAAGATTTGCACCAGTGCGCTTGAGTTTTCTGGCGCTCGACCCGCAAAGAATGAAAGGAATTTTTTTATTAACAATAAGCCATTGGATTTCATCAAGAAGCGCTGGTACTTTTTGCACTTCGTCAATAATTACCGGTCCTTTTTTGAACTTCATTGCCATTAACTCTTCTTTGATCAATGAGGGATTTCGGATGAGTCTCTGGAATTCGTTGGCAAGCAAAAGATCGTAATATGGAGCATCGGGAAAAAGATTTTTAAGCAGGGTACTTTTGCCCGTTTGACGCGGTCCCCATAAAAAACCGCTTTCTTTTCCCAAATATTTGAATTTCTGCAATCTTTTAAACATTGTTACTGGGTTTAGTTTTGACATGTATTACTGAGATTGTACTTTAGATTTACATAGAAAGCAAGTTAGATATAAGACATTTTATCAAAGATACTGATGTTGCCAAAAAGTCCGGCATGCAAATTATGACTCCCGGGGAGTTTTTGAATGAATTTTGGAAAGTAAAATGATTTAAACGCGCGGGTGATCCAGCATGAAATTGATCATCTGGATGGAGTGCTGTTTATAGACAAGATGCAGGCATGTGAGAAGATGGAGGACAGGCTGCTTTAAAAAATGTAAAAACGCTGGATTGTGGAGGGGCGGGGAGAAGGTTTGGGTTTTTGCTTGCTTCAATTTATCGAGATGGTATATAATGTAGTTGGAATTTCTGAAATTTATTCTAACTTTCTAAATTATATGGACTCAACAGTACAAATAAGGAAAAAGGGGCAGTTTACCATCCCTGTTGCAATGAGGGAAAAATTAGGCATAGAAGAGAATGAAATTGTTACGGTAAGCATGATTAACGATAGCGCAATTCTTATAATTCCAAAAAAATTAAAAGTTACGGCGATACTGGAGGAATCTTCTAAATTAGCTAGAAAGAAAGGTATATCTTTAGAAGAAATGTTAGCTGATCTGGATGAAATCAGGCATAATTTATGAACCAGATGAAAATTAAAATTTTTATAGACAGCAGTGTAATTATTGCTGCTTTGCTTTCATCGGACGGCGGTTCTGCAAAAATTTTTAAATTTTGCGAAGCCGGAATTGCAGAAGGCTGGATTTCAAATACTGTAATAGAAGAAGTGGACAGAAACATAAAAAGAAAATTTCCTGAATTAAAGTTGTATTTTTATAAACTTTTAAAAGTTGCGGGCATTAGAATTTCTAAAAATCCGTCTAAGAATATGATAAGGGAGGCTGAAGCATGGATTAAAGATCGCTACGATGCGCCGATTTTGGCGGCTGCGAAACTTGCAAAGGTTGATGTTGTTTTAACCCTAGATATAAGACATTTTATCAAAGATACTGATGTTGCCAAAAAGTCCGGTATGCAAATTATGACTCCCGGGGAGTTTTTGAATGGATTTTGGAAAGTAAAATGATTTAAGCCTTCGATATTACTTCTCGATCCAGTTGGTTCCGTCAAAAGTGGCTTTCGTGCCGTTTTGTTTTGTCCATATTGTGTCGGCCAAAGGTGCGCCGGTATCTTTATCAAATGTTCCTTTTAGAACTTCACCATCTGGAAATGTTATTTTGCCTTCAATTAAAGTGCCGGTATTTTTATCAAATGTTCCTTCATAAACTTTACCATTTGGATATGTTACTTCGCCTTTAATTAACATGCCGGTATCTTTATCAAATTTTCCTTCATAAACTTTACCATTTGGATCTGTTTTCTTGCCTTCAATTAAACGTCCG
>Ga0209541_10014571_pt1 | contig 11833 bp, 10 predicted proteins | sample RifCSPlowO2_01_FD_184027 | JGI IMG/M metagenome (GOLD analysis project Ga0209541, IMG submission 184027) | Groundwater microbial communities from Rifle, Colorado - Rifle CSP2_plank lowO2_0.1 (SPAdes) (version 2) | ecosystem: Environmental > Aquatic > Deep subsurface > Groundwater | place...
CTGGATCGACTGGAGAGCCGTTCCATTTCTATCTTGATCTCTGGACCGCCGAGCGGAAAACGGCGCTTCTTCTTCGGGGAGCATGGTGGTGTGGGGGAAAATTCTCCGATCGACTGGTGCGGATACGAAATCGGGATCTGCTCATGCTGACTACAGGAGACGTTCTGTTTATCAATAGCTATAATGATCTCGATCGCGTCATTGATATTCTCCAATCAAAATCAATGGAGAAATTCATCCTCCACGCACCGGTTTCAACTCTTATCATGCTGGCGCGCCGGATCGTCGAGCGCAACACGACAATACGGCCGCGAGTTCTCCTCGCCTCCGCAGAAAAATGCTCCGATGAAGCAAGAGAATTTTTAGAAGACGTTTTCCAATGCTCGGTCGGCGACTGGTATAGCTGCCGCGAGGTAGACAGTATTGCTCATCGCTGTGAATTTGGCTCGGTGCATATCAGCACCGATCAATGCGTCCTGGAAGTTGTGGATAATAAGGACATGCCTTTACCTGTCGGGAAGCACGGCCGGTTAGTAGTAACTTCACTGAATAATACCGTTATGCCTACCATCCGTTATGACTTCGGGGACCGCGGCCGGATTATAGAAAAACCGTGTCAATGTGGTCTGCCGTTCCCCGCGCTTTTTTTCGAAGGCCGAGAGGTCGAGTTTATACGGCTTCCCGACGAGAGAATCATTCATCCATTCCGGTTTACCGGGCCCATGGATCGTCGGTTCGATGCGATTTTACAATACCAGATTGTTCGGAATGGTCCGTGGACATTTTGTATCCGAGTGACACCAACTCGAATGTGGATGGAAAACGAAAAACGTCACCTACTTACAGATTTCCAAAATATCCTCGGTGCCAAAGCACAGATTACAGTAGAAATGACAGAATCTCTCATGCCTCCGGGCCAAAAAAATGCTCCCTATGTCTCTTTGTATAAGCAGACATAGAATGACGTCCAATTAAGTCTTGGTATTTTTCAAAAAATTTCTCAACTAAAATATGAACCCCCAATTTTAATATTTTTCCAGACTTGTATAGTGTCCACAGCTTCGTTTCCATGAATTAGGGCATGGGTCTGCTTCAGACGATTAAAAAAATTAGAGACGATTGTGACGTCAAGAGGAATCTTGCCAAGTAAACGCCCCGTCCTTGGTATTGAGCCATGTACCTCCATCGCAATAAAGTCTATTTTTTTCTAGGATATCTTTCGATGCACTCAATATAATTCCGTACTCGGCTCCTTGGCAGTCAAGTTTTAAGAAATTAACGCGAGATAAGGAATATTTGTTCAAAACATCTTCGAGCGTTATTCCGTCAACAGGAATTTTTCTCGCTTCCGTTATTCCCAAATCATAAATTGAGTGACACGCACTTGCCCGCAACCCAAAATCATATAGGATAGTTGGTCCCTGTACTCCCACAATAGCTTTTTGCTCCAGATATATTCCGTTCACTTTTCCTATATTTTCCTCCAATATAGCAAAATTACCAGGCATGGGCTCGATAGCAATAATATTTACAGCGGGCCTAACACTTTTTAAATAAAGCGAAAAGGTTCCAATGTACGCACCTGCATCAATTACCAAGTCATTATCGCTCACACATTCAAGTACATGATGCACATCGCGCTTCATTTCCGCTACAATGGCGGCATCCATAGTTCCTGGACGTATGCGTAGATTCATATTAATGAATAATCACAAACAAAGAAACGGTTGCCTAACATTAATGGGGAACACGGGGACTCAACAGGAATAAAGGATAGTATTCTGCGTCTTCATAATCAGAAGCCGTCTTTTTGTCTTCTATCAAAAAGAATGGAGACAAAATTGTGATAAGTTTTTCTTCTGTGGGACATGACCAACTTTGAAAGGAGTCGGACTCATCTGCTAGGCTGTCTCGTACGCGCAACAAAAGCGGCTGTTGTGCGGTTGAATCTAATAAGAACTCATTGAATTTCTTGGCGGCGAGTTGACGGCGCCATATTCGCCGTTCTAAGTCTGCGAACAGCCAAACGATGCGCAACTTCAGCTGGAAAAACTTTTGCTGTTCATCAACTCGGCTTCTGAGTGTCCTCTGTACTATCTCTCCGATATTGCCCTGCTGCACACGTTTATCTAAAAAGTGGAACCTTCCGATAAACGCTCCGTTACTTCTTAAAAAAGAGCGCATTTTCTCAAGGAACGTCGATTCGAGCGCGGGGGGAAATTGCTGTAGCACTAAATCGCCTACAATAAGATCAAAAAAATTGGGCGGGAATGGTAGTTCAAGCCAGTTGTCTTTTATCCATTTTTCTTTTGAGGGGTCAACGTATTTGGTAAATTTTAACGTTTCGAAAGGCGCCCGGTAGGAGAAGTCGGCTAGATACACCACAGCATTAGTCTCCCGAGCGGCGAGATCTCGCAATTCTGGCGTGGATCCCAAAATTAATATACGTCCTTTGCTTTGTTGTTTCTGCAGGAACTCTCGATATATTTCTATCTCATCGCGGCTTGGCCGAACCGGTATGGGGGTCTGATCCCAAGAACTAATTCGATTATCCCAGTAAAAATAATGGAGGTGTTCTGCGTAGGAACTCGTCCTGCCCATTGTCGAGTAGTGGATTAGCTTGTCCAACATCCGTGCCTCATCTTGCGACAGGAAGGAAACAAGGCGAAATAAAAGATTTAATAGTCGTTGCCGCATACAAATGACGACCGACAACTCCGATAGTACGTCAGTTAATGTATCTGTATTTTACCAGCATAATCAAAAAAAATCTAGGCTTGAACCTAGAAAAACTTCCGCAATCATCGGCACACCAAACAATCTACAGCTGTTGGGATCTTTTCTTCTGCCACAAAAAGTATGCCGCGAGAACAAGTATAATGATGGCCCCAAAACCCGCCCAAGCCGAAAGGGTTCGACTATATGCAGAGGGTTGCGTTTTTTGCTTGAAGACAGGATTAAATGACACCTCGCCATTCCCGTCAATCGTTGCGAACCATTTGGGCTGCCATATTCGTTCTTCTCCAACACGATCTACTTTTATAACTTTTATCTGATTTCCCGCCCCATAAGAGAAATACCGCAGGTCCGTCTTCGAGTTTACGGCAACCATGTTATAGAGGGTATCGGTCTGGCCATAATAGGGAATCACCATCTCCTTCACGATCACGCTTTTCCCTGACTGATCCTCCGGAGGCTTAATGATCGTAACGTTTTCGTCTTTGCGGTGATTCACATATACCAGACGCGTCTCTGGATCTGAGAAAATCCGATACGGGGTTCTATCCAGTGAAATCGTCTCGGCTATTTCATATGTTTGCGGATTAATCCTGAGGAATTTCTTCTCTCCTTCAACGGTAACGTATAACTGCCCGAGCGGTGCCTCATAGCGCACCCAAAATGGGTTCTTTCCGACACGAATAAGGCGCCTCACGGTATCGGTTTGGCCATTAATAACGGCGATAGTATCGCTTCCATAATTGGCGACGTAGATCTCATTTTTCTCCCTATTTATTGAAGTTAACAGCGGAAAATTCCCAGGTCCGCCAAGATATATGGTTGCGATAACAACGTCGCGCTTCCCGTCAATAACACTTACGGTTCCATCTCCGGAATTAGAAACATAAATTTTATTACTCACTTCGTTAGTATTAACTGTGCGCGGCATTTTACCTACCGCAATAGTCTTCTGTGAATAGGAGGGGTCTTTTGTATCAATAACTGTTACGATATTGTCTACCGAGCTGGAAACATATAATTTTTTGGTTTTCGGGTTCAGGCTAATGACTTGCGGCGTTTGTGCAACCGGAATAACGGTCGTCGGCTTGTGTGTCTTGCCGTCAATAACCGTTATAGTTCCAGAACCAACGTTGGAAACGTAAATCTTGTTTGCGTCTTCATCCACCGCTATGCTTTGGGGAGAGGAAAAGTAGGCTGTCTTTTGCTCTGCTATACCAACATCTTCCAGGATGCGTTCTTCTTGTAAGGAAACAAGGTCAAGCATCAAGATCGGCGCTTCAAAATGACGGATAAAAACCCGGTTTCCCTCCTGCGCGCCCATGAGCTGCTTCGGCCAGATATCGGTCTTTCCCTCCTTTAAAATACGCTCTTCCCGATTATCATAAATAAAGTATTTCGCAGCTGATTGATTCATAATAAAGAGGCGGTTTGTGATGCGGTCGTAGTACAACCACAGAGGAGCCCCTTGATAGTAGGCGGGCGATTTCAGGTCAAGAGTCTTGACGGTTAAATCGGGAGCGATGATGCTTACGGTGCCGTCGGCGTTATTCGCCACAAATACCGAACCTCCCACGGGGTCATAGGCAAGAGAGCCGGGCTGCTTCCCTACTGGGATTTCTTTGATAACCTTGAGTGAGACAGAATCAATGACGCTTACGTTTGCGGAGGCCACGTTGGAAACAAAAATCCTATTGGTACGGTTATTGAACACCATAGCAATGGGCTGGGAACCTACCGGAATCGAGGCGACGAGCTTGCGAGCATTAAGATCAACAACGCTCACATCATTGCTGCCCATGTTCAAGGTAAAGAGCGTGTTTTTTGAAGGATGCAAAGCGAGGGCAACTGGCGATTTCCCCACCGCCACCTCGTATTCCTCCTGTTCCACTAAATTAAAAATATGAACTCTGCCCTGTGCCGTGTTCGCTACCGCAAGGATTCGTCCATCGGGAGAGAAACTGGAAGCGGAACCGCGAATCACCCCGAGGTTGGCTTGAAATACTGTACTAAAATCAATACTGCCAGATCCCATTAATTGGGAGGTTAACAGAATGCTAACATTGGCGGGGTCGTCAATGGCTACTCCTCCATTTATTAGAGCTACTCGCTCGCCATCTGGACTTACCGTAATATCGACGATATTTAGACCAGCAACTGACTTACGCGAGACCAAAAATTGTTTTCTCTCTACGTCGTAAACACTCACGGTGCTATCATTGTGAAGGAGAAATAACTTAGACCCCTGCTCATTAATTGCGGCATCTCGCACTTCAAGCCGCGAAGCAACATCCTGCGGTTGAGCATTAACTACCGCCGTTGTAAACAAATAAAGGACTGCCACAAGAAAAAACAGCCCAGTCATTAAGACTATAAACCGCAATGTGGTGAAAGAAACGCGGTCCTTCAAGGTGAAATAAAAATTTAGGAGGGAAATTTAAGCTTAACTAAGAGTCGCCGTCGCCGCTGCCGCTGCCGTCGCTGGTGCTGCCACCGCTGCCACCGCTGCCGCCGCTGCTACCTCTGGGGTCGGCGGACGCGCTCTTCAAGAATTTCAAGCGCTCTATCAAAAAAAAGGAAAGGACTAAGAAAAAGGCTACGACCAACAAGACGGTAAGGCGCATGAATGAAAAGAATTTATTCATATTACCTTATGGTAGAACTAACGAGTTGAGAAGAAAACAGTTTGTTATCCACAGCGCTCAAAGCCCTACACCAGCCCGGGGATGAAGCGGTAGTTGACCCGCTGGCAGTACACAAGATAAGAAGGGTCTTTCGCCAGGTGCCGCTCCTCGGTTACCGCGCGGGCTACGTATATCCCCGCCCACAGGCCCCAGGATACCAACTGGAGAGGACTATGGAAAAAGGGCAGTATCTCAAAGAACCAAGCTAAATTTTTTGCGGCATACGCCGGATGGCGGATGTAGCGATAGGGACCGAAAGCCACAATACCGCGATTCACAAGATTTCCGGCGCGCGTACCGAGCGCCACGGTGGCCCAGACATATATAGCAAAAAGGACAAGGGCGAGAGATTGGAACAGGATAATAAATTGGAAATCCATCGCGGGACTTCGGTCTGGAATCGAGAAGATCCCAATGGCGGAAAAGGTCTGGCGGGTAAAGAAACTAAAAGGCGGATAGCACACCATGGCAGAGAGCCATCCCGTAAAGGTCGGGTCCACCGATCTGATTTTGTTTCCGAGTCGATCCGACTCTACGAGATACGCAAATGCAAAGATGATGGTATCAATGATAAGCAGAAGGTGGAACGACCCGCCATATATATTTCTCCAGATAGCACGCGGGGACGGGAACGTCTCTCCCCACATCCAGCGCGTCAGAACCGAGGCGTTTGATACAAAACTATCGATGTTGGCGAAGAAAAACGAAATCATCAAGGGAGCAAAGAAGAACTTCACTATAACCCCTAACACTGCCTGCTGGGTTTGGGCATCGGGGAAAAATCTAATTTCGTCCTTATTTCTCCCTACTGCAATGCGTGTAAGACGCGGCGGCAGCTGCCAGAAAAAAATGGCCGCCACGAAAGTTCGAGAGGGTTGGGAAGAGCTGATTTTGCCCCGCCGGGCCAGCCAGAAATAGTAAAACGGCGCAAAAATGAGATAACCAAGCGTTAATCCTTCCAACACGCGCCCGGCCTGCTGGTTGATCTGGCCTGGATAAACAACAAGGTAGATAAAAAGCGCCGCCAAGATCAAAAATCCAACGCCGACGTAATGAACAAGCGCGGTTTCGAGACGAGAAGTAAAACCAGACATAGTACGATTAAGGAAACGGGTGTGGGAGTGGATTTAATTCGCCTTCTCTCAGCGGTTTTTTGAGATAACCCAATTCCACCGGCAGTTCGTAGAGGCGCCTCCCACCGTAATAAGGGTAGCGTTCATCGAGATATAATTGATGGAGCTGAGGACTGATCACCTTTCCAACGAAAATACCCAAATCCCGAAATACAGGCAAGGCGAGATTAACCCAGAATACATTAAAATTTTTCGTTTGAAAGAATTCTAATAGCTGCGAGAGACCAGCCGACATATCAATCCCTTTTTGAAGTTCGGCCAAACGAAGATCGCCCCCTCCTTTCAAGAAGTCAAGATCCTTGATTCTCCCACGCGGCGCCTGGCCTCGTCGAAGATGATGCCGAAACGGGAAAAGATGCCCTCTCGTCCCATAATCCTCGGAACCTCCGAATGTTCAACGAATATCACCGGTACCTTCATGCGAAACCCGTTAAGTTTGAGGCGCACCGTATGACGGTAGGGGGAAATGATTCTCATATCCGCTAGACCACCGTGAGACCCTTGGGGACGCTCACGAGGAGAATGTCCCGCCACGTGGCGCGGGGTAGCGGCGTTTCGCCTCCGCAAGCACGGTCTTTGTATCCGTGCCCGAAGCAACGATTTTCCCGCGGACGATGGCCACCTGCTTGCCGCCGTACTTTTCTATGCTGATAAGTGGGGTCCGGAGTTTCTCCATACGGTTTTATGATAGCACAGCGGGCCAGAATGGGGAAGCTTGCGTTTGCATGACGCAACTCTTGAAACCGCAAGGATTTACGCATATATTAAAAGAGTCCGGAAACGAAAATTTGGGCACGTAGTTCAGCGGTAGAACGCCTCTCTGATAAAGAGGAGGTGGATGGTTCGACTCCATCCGTGCCCATGCATGAAAAGGAACAAGGTGTTTGTCGCGCTCTCGGGCGGCGTGGATTCCAGCGTTGCCGCGGCGCTCCTGAAGAGCGCACGGCTGGATTCGCATGGGCGCGTTCGCATTGCCGAAGGCCGCAGGCCGGAGGCGCGCCGTTCGCATGCCGGGTTTGACGTTGTCGGAATACATATGAAGATGTGGGATCCGAAGGATAGCTTCCAGCTTCCAGCTTCCAGCTTCCAGCACGATACAGTATGTCAACAACAGGATATAGATCGTCGGGATGCCATACGGGTGGCCGCGACACTCAATATTCCTTTCCAGACGTGGGACTTTACCGAGGAGTACCGAGCTGCGGTGGTGGAATACATGATTCGGGAATACGCCGCCGGCAGAACGCCGAATCCGGATGTCATGTGCAACCGGCATATCAAGTTCGGTCTTTTTCTTAAGAAGGCGCTCGAGGCGGGGGCGGACTATATTGCGACGGGACACTATGTCCGCCAGGGGCGGACAGATGAAATTGTGGGAGATGATGAAACTGAAGGAACTGTTCAACTTCACCAAACGAAGCGATTTATCAAGCGAAGCGATCCACCAGTAAAATTGATGCAGGCGAAAGATGCCAATAAAGATCAGAGTTATTTTCTTTGGACGCTGACGCAGAAGCAGCTTCGCCACTGTCTTTTCCCGATCGGCGAATACACGAAACCCGAGGTGCGGGAACTTGCCCGGACATTCGGCTTGCCCACGGCCGAGAAACCGGACTCGCAGGGAATTTGTTTTATCGGCGAAATTGATGTTCGGGAATTTTTGAAACACTACATTCCGGAGCGGAAGGGCCGCGTCTTGACCGCGGCCGGAAAAGCGGTGGGGGAGCACGAGGGGGTGCCTTTCTACACCATCGGGCAACGCCAGGGTCTCGGCATCGGCGGGGGAGTTCCGTATTACGTGGCCGATAAGGAGCCGGCGACGAATACGCTCATTGTCGCCGAGGGGCCATACGACGAGAAACTCTACCGAAGGAAGCTCGTTGCCACGGACGAAAATTGGATTTCCAGCGAGAGGCCGGAGCTGCCGCTCCGGTGCTGGGCGAGGATCAGATACCGCCAACCGCTACAGAGTAGTACAGTTTATCAGTTTAATGAGTTTAATCAGTTTACGGGCGAACGAACTCATCAACTCATCAACTCATCAACTCATCAACTCAAAGTCGCCTTTGACGAGCCCCAACGGGCGGTGACGCCGGGCCAGTCCGTTGTATTTTATCAAAAGCCCCTCGACACTGCTCGGGGCAGGCCCTTCGGCGCGGCTCAGGGCAAGCCCTTCGATGCGGCGCAGGGTTATAGAATGCTCGGCGGCGCGGTAATCGCGCATTGAATTTTTTCGACAACCTGATACGCTCGGGTCAGCAACTTGACTTCTCCCCGTTACAACCCGAGCGCCCCACCCTTCAGGCCCCGTTAGAGACCCGCAGGTCTCTAACGGGGCAGGGCGGAGAGAAAGAGGAATCTCAAAAGCTCATTGGATGCCCCGGCCTTTAGGCCGGGTTGTGACGGGGTTCACAGTACGACTAAGGAGGTGACCGCCGTGGCCGCACGAATCGCCAGCAAATTCCTTACCGGAAGCCGCAACGGAGGATTTGAATCCGATGACGGCGCCGTGGCGGCGCCCCCGGCGAGATACGATCTCGTCGGGCAGTATCTCAACGAGATCGGCCGGATCCCGCTCCTCACCGCGGGCGATGAGGTTGAACTCGCAAAGGAGATCGAGGCGCGCACGCGCGTTGTCCTCGGCCTCCTTGGCGAGATCCCTTTTGCGGTGAGAAAATTCCTGCGCTTTGCCGAGCGCGCCGCGCAGTCCCCGCGCGACCGATTGGCTATCCGGAAGATTCTCAACCTGCCGTCCACAAAACGAAACGGCAGGGGAACGCCAAGCGCGGCACGCCAGCCCAAAGCGTTCCATTCCGCGATCTCCGCCGTCGAGCGGCTCCGCCGCCTGGAACAGGCCGCCCGGGAACTCGAAACGCGGCGTTCGCAGAGCCGTTCGAAACGCCGCAGACGACGCCTGGCCGTAGAGATAGCTTCAAGCCGAAAAGGAATCAGAGACGCGTTTGCGCGTCTCCCGATCCGCGCGGAGATCATCAACCGAATCACCGCCGAAATTCAGCGGCGATTGAGTGAGGCCCATCGGCTCGCGGCGGAGCGGCCGGCCGGCGCAAAGTGGAGAATGTGGGAATGCGGCGCAAGGTTCGGCCAGCCGCCCTCGCGCCTCGGTCGGCTCCTCGAGAACATCTCCGAGGAGTTGGCGGCGATCAACGAAGCGAAACGGCGGTTCGTCGAAGCAAATCTCCGGCTGGTGGTGTCAGTCGCGCAACGATACCGCCAATGGCAAGACCCCTCTTTGTTCCTTACGCTCATCCAAGAGGGGAACATCGGGCTTTTCAGGGCCGTCGAAAAGTTCGACCACCGGCGGGGCCTCAAATTCTCGACATTCGCCACCTGGTGGATCCGGCAGGCGATGACGCGCCACCTCCGGGGGACCGCACACCTTATCCGCCGACCCGATCACGTCTCCATTGCCTTGGCCCGTCTTGAGCGCCTGAAGTGGAACGGCGGGGCCGACTTCACTCGGGAAGAACTTGCGCGGGCAAGCAATCTCTCGCTGCAAGCCCTTGAACGCCTGGAACGCGTCCCCAAGGAACCGCTTTCGCTCGACTACCCTTTTGAAGACGGGGATGGCGGGTTTGGGGGCTTCGTGGCTGACCCAAAGGCAGAATTGATCGAAGAACGCATAATGGCAGAAGTCCGGCGGGGACGGGTCGAGAACGAGCTCAAAACACTATCCCCGCGCGAGGAAGAAATCATTCGCCGCCGCTTCGGGATCGGCTGCGAAGAGGAAACTCTCGAGGAAGTCGGGCTCCGACTTGACCTCACGCGCGAGCGAATACGGCAAATTGAAATCAAAACGCTGGGACGGCTGCGCAAGCGCCGCGCCCGGCTCCAACAACTCCTGTAGAGACCCCCGGCCTGAGGGCCTGCCTGCCCTCCTCCGGCGGGTAAACCGACAGGCAGGCCGTGAGGGCGGAAACCGCTTCTCCAGACGGGTTGTAACGGCGTCCACAGATTATCCCCAGAAGGCCTATTCGGGGGCTTGACGCATCTGAACGACTTACGATAGGGTAAAAATCCTCGGAAGATATGGGGAGTTCATTGCGGCTCGGGACCTGGCTATCAAGTAGTGTGCTGGGAGGCAATCTCGGCAACACGCAAGGTCGTCCTCGAGGATGACCGCTTGGTGGCCGCGTGGTCCCGATAACCTTGCCCTCGTGGGTTCCGAAAGGTTCCCGTGCGGGCAGGTCGGGTGTGGTGTTTCCGGAAGTCCGGATCATAGTATCGGGGTAACCCTCCGATGGCTGGGTCTGGATGCCCATTCGGCGGTGCGGGCCTTAGGGCTAGCATCCTGGATGTGCCACAGATGGCACGATACGTTGCGGCCCGGGGTCGGGCGAGTTGCGGGGGTAATGCCTCGCGATGACCTCGTAACCGAGGCCTAAGACGTGTTCGGTGCCATTCGTGGCAGCCGGAAGGAACGTGCATCTCACGTTGTGACAAGGTGGCGCAAGTCACCAAAGCGCGCGTGCCTTGCACGTAACCACCAGTGGCTTCCAGAAGCCACAACCCGCTAATTACCTGGCTTCGGCCAGTTAGATCCTTTTGTCGCTTCCGTCCCGCAGAACATTGCGGGGCGGCTTTTTTTATGCCAGAAAATCTGCTTTAATGGCCGTTGTGATGGAATCATCGGAGATCCGCAAGCGCTTTCTCGATTTCTTCGAAAAACGCGGCCACGCGGTCGTGCCGTCTTCTTCGCTCATCCCGGACGACCCTTCGGTGCTCCTGACCACGGCCGGGATGCAGCAGTTTAAGAAATACTATACCGGCGAGGCCGACCCGATGAGCACCCTCCACCCCGTGCTGGGCAAACCCCTGGGATCGTTGAACGCGGCGTCAATCCAGAAGTCCTTTCGCACCTCGGACATTGACGAGGTGGGAGACGAGTCACACCTCACTTTTTTTGAGATGCTGGGGAATTTCAGTTTTGGGGGATATTTTAAGGAAAAAGCGATTGAATACGCTTTTGAATTTTTTAAATCTTTAAACCTGCCGATTGGGTACATCACTGTTTTCGGAGGTGACACCTCCGAAAACGGAGTCCCGGCTGACGAGGAATCTGAAAAAATATGGCGAAAACTATTAGTAGGGTCTGACCCTCCTATACGCATAGAGAGGCGGGGAAGGGAAGATAACTTCTGGGGGCCGACCGGCAGCGAAGGGCCGTGCGGGCCGACGACCGAAATCTACGTGAACGGCGTCGAAGTATGGAACATCGTCTTCAATCAGTACTACGGCCAGCTCCTTCCGATCGGCGGCGCG
>Ga0209541_10014572_pt1 | contig 11833 bp, 12 predicted proteins | sample RifCSPlowO2_01_FD_184027 | JGI IMG/M metagenome (GOLD analysis project Ga0209541, IMG submission 184027) | Groundwater microbial communities from Rifle, Colorado - Rifle CSP2_plank lowO2_0.1 (SPAdes) (version 2) | ecosystem: Environmental > Aquatic > Deep subsurface > Groundwater | place...
AAAAAATCTTAAAATAAAGGAAATCCCGATAAGCGTGAAATACAACAAGAAAGGTGGCATGGGCTTGCTACAAAGTTTAAAAGTAGCTTGGTATCTTATAAAGGAGTATTTCAGATGAATGAAATTTTAATTTTACTATCAATGGTACCCAGCATAGAGGCAATGTGGGTTTCTGTTTATTTTTTATGCTCAAAGCAGGAATTTTTGCTGCCATTTACAATTATTTTAAATTTTATTTCTGTTTTGATTTTTCTAAAAATAATAGATGCAGCCCTTCTGCCAGAAAAGATAGAGAAATTATTGGAAAGAAGACTGAATAAAAAAATAATAATATTTGAAAAATGGTTCCAGCGATACGGCACAATAGTGCTTATTGTTTTGATTGCCATGCCTTTTTCTGGTGTCGGCTCATTCACAGGCGCACTCATAGGCAGAGTTTTTGAGCTAAACAAAAAAAGGCTTTATTTATCAGTATTTTTAGGCATATCCCTATCATTATTGCCATCATTTATAATAGCTCACAGCATACATAATTATTTAGGAATTTCATGTGTCTGATATTTATGTACAAACAGGCAATCGTAATCAGGTCTGACCTGAAGATGGGAAAAGGGAAAATGGCTGCGCAGGCGGCTCATGCATCCATTGAGTCAGCAGGCAGGGCGGATAAAAAAATTTTTGATGAATGGAAGAAAGAAGGGCAGAAAAAGGTTGTTTTGAAAGTGGGCAGCGAAAGTGAATTAATCATATTAAAAGAAAAATGCAAGAAAGAAAAAATGTCATGTGCACTGATTCATGATGCAGGCCTGACGCAGCTTGAGCCATATACAACAACAGCTCTGGGCATCGGGCCTGACAGAGAAGAAAAGATAGACAAAATTACAGGGCATCTGAAACTGCTTGGCTGATTTTTATAGATTTTGGTTAATAAAAGTGTTGATTACAATGAGAGTTCTTGTCACGGGCGGGGCGGGGTTTATAGGTTCCAATTTAGCAGAAGCACTTGTGGAAAAAGGTCATGGTGTTGTGGTTCTTGACAACCTCATGACTGGTAGCATGCAAAACCTGGAAAAAATAAAAGACAAAATAGAAATTATAAGTGGCGATGTTGCAGATGAGAAATCGGTTTTAGAAACCACAAAAAATATTGACATTATCTTTCATCAGGGAGGCGTACCGTCATCGCCGCTCTGCGACATCGACAGGAAAAAAGCCACGGAAATGAATGTGTGGGGATTTGTAAACCTGCTTAACGCATGCAGCGCGAATGGCGTGAAAAAAGTTATTTTTGCATCCACATCATCCATATATGGAAATCTTGAGCCGCCGCTAAAAGAGGATATGAATGCAACGCCGCCAAATTTTTATGCCATAACAAAATACGCGATGGAATTTATAGCAAAAATGTACGGCGTTGAGAAAAATATTGAGACCATTGGTCTCAGGTACATGAGCATTTACGGGCCAAAAGAAGAGTCAAAAAAGAATATAGCGAATCTCGTTTCCCAGTTTCTGTGGGCTATGCAGAAAAATGAGCGGCCCATAGTTTATGGCGACGGAACACAGACAAGGGATTTTACCTATGTCAAGGATGTTGTGCAGGCCAACATACTTGCAATGGAAAGCAAAAAGAATTTTTTCGGCGAGATATTCAATGTAGGCACAGGACAATGCCATTCATTAAATGAATTAATCAGGCTGCTAAACAAGCTGCTTGGGAAAAATATAGAGCCCGAATACGTGAAAATACCAGTAAAAAATTATATAGCCACGCAGGTAGCTGACATAACAAAAATCAGGCATTTGGGCTACGAGCCCAAATACAGCCTGGAAGAAGGCATAAAAGACATGCTCGGTAATTAATTCTATGGACATAAGAAAATACATAAAATCTCCCGAGGATTTTGTTGTAAAGGAAATTATAGACGAAAAATTTCTAAGAAAATATAAGAGAACTGGAAAATGCATAGAAAAAATGTCCGGAGACTATACGTTATTTCTTGTCAGAAAAAGAAACATGACAACAGAAGAAGCTGTAAAAATAATAGCAAAAATATTTGGCGTAAGCGAAAAATCAGTCGGTTATGCAGGATTAAAGGACAAATTTGCAGTGACAGAGCAGTATATGACAATAAAAAAAGATATTAAACCTGTAAAGGAAGAAAATCTTGAAGTCATTATTATAGGAAAAATAAACAGGCATATAGGTATTGGCGATTTGATTAAAAACGAATTTGAAATAACCCTCCATAATGTAAGTAATACAAAAAAAATAATTGAAAACACCAAAAAAATCGAAAAATCCGGTATGAAGAATTTTTTCGGCCCCCAGAGATTCGGCATAAATAAAAATAATCACATTATTGGAAGATATCTGGCAGAAAAAAAATTCAGGGAAGCGGAAAAATTGCTTGGAAGGAAGCCGACGAAAAAAAGGCTGAAGTTCTATATCAATGCGTATCAGTCGTTCCTTTACAACAAGGAATTGAAAAAAACAAAAAAGGCATTTTTGGAAATAAAGCCCATAAGAATTCCTGAAATAAGGATAGAGTGCAGGGGCGGAAAGAGGGAAACAGTAATAAAAACAGGCAAAATTGATTATGAAGCAAAAAACAAATCAATAAAGCTGTATTTCTTTCTGCCAAAGGGCAGCTATGCAACGGCGCTGCTGGAGCAGATTGGTTTGTAGGATACCATTAACTTGCAGGCTATCATTATCAATTGATAATGATAGCCCAATACCGACATTAACATCAATTGATGTTAATGTCGCACAAGTTAATGGTATCAGTCGTAGAAATAGCATTTTAAAGAATAAATTGATAGATTTAAATGATGAAAATGAGGATATATCTCATATTTTTTATAGTTATGATTCTGGCTGCATCAGCAGCAATAAGGATTATACCTGTAATAGAGCATAAACACATCATAGGTTTTGATGTCTTTTATCATATGCAGAGCACAGAATCATTGATAGAAAAGGGGCTGTTTGCCTATGATGAATACGGATGTCAGGGCCGCACACTGAATTATCCGCCCGGCTTTCACCTGATTCTTGCAGTTCTTTATCCATTTGGCCTTGGCCTAGTTGTAAAATGGCTGCCTCTGATAATGAGCATGGCAGCCATGATTTCTGTCTTTCTTCTTTCAAGGCATGTCTTCAATGAAAAGGTGGCAATTATTTCCATGATTTTTACGGGACTGAGCATTGATTTTGTTGATGCCACCATAGGCGCAGCGCCGCAGATTGTTGATTTTGTGCTTATACCAATTATCCTTTACCTTATGCTGATGTTCGAAGAAACAAAAAAGAAGAAATTTTTTGTCTCAATATATATCCTGCTTTTTTTGCTTTCTTTTACGCATCCGCTTGGATACATAATTGCATTTTCCACATTGTTTGCCTATTTTTCATTGAAAAGAAACTTTGCTATTTTGGTTGCGCTGATCGCAAACGCCATTCCTATAATTTTATGGTTTGTTGTTTTTTTTCAGGTTTTCACAATTCCTTTATGGGGCGGCGATGCAGCAGCTAAACTGATTTCGTTTGTAGGAATAAATTTTCTTACGCTGGGGATTGCCGGTCTGGCTGTATCAAAAAGAATGAAAAATTTGAATGCAAAAATGATTTATTTGTGGACAGCAGTGATTTTTGCAGGTCTGATGCAATGGATAATAGGCATGAATATACTTTCTATACGCTTCCTGCCCTATCTTGTGGAGCCGCTCAGCATTTTTGCCGGAGTTTTCCTTTTCTGGATGTATCAAAAAAGAAAAATATTTTTTGTCATTGCGCTCTCCATCAGCATTGTTGCTGTCATAATTCCAAGTATAAACAGTATGCAGTACCTGAAGCCAATAATTACTGACAGCGATTTTTCTGCATTTCAATGGATTAAAAACAACACATCAAAAGACAGCGTATTCGCAAATTATGGCGAGCTTTCCGGCATGTACTTTTCGTATTATGCCCAAAGAAAATCGCTTTCATGCCCGTTCCGTGAAAATGCGCAGGGCTCTGAAGAGCGTGGAAAAGCCGCCGATTCAATATACAAGTATGATGACGAAAAAAAGGCGAATGAATATATAAAAAAATTCGGCATAAATTATATATATTTTACAAGAAAAGAGGAAGAATTAATGAAGTGGAAGGGCTTTTACGGATGGAAAAAACTTGAAAACATGGATTTGATTTATAATAACAGCGATGTGAAAATATACAAAACCAAAATCAGCGGTATTTGATTGCCAGCAGCGGCGCAGTAAGAAATCCTATTCCGAAGAATATTACCCAGACTCCCTGAACATTGTAAATGGGGTTGCTTAATGAAATAATGCCCGCATATATGGAAACTATGCCTATCACCGATTCTAGCCAGAATTTCTTTATTATTTTTTTCATGCTTAATCCCTTGCCAGATCTTTCTGTTCTTATGAATGTGAATTTTTTGCCCAGAATAGCCCGTGCAGCAGCTGCAGTAAATGTAACAGAAAGGCCGTAAATCGCAAAAATATAGTAAAAAATTCTTTTCATGGAAATCCTTTTGTCAAGCATCTGAACATAAAGCAAAGCAATAAATGAGCTTAGCGTAAATCCAATCCCGAATATCCATAGTGTGGTTGGCTCGTAAATATGAAATATAGGAATTTTCAATAACAGGTGAGCCACCATTATGAAATCTATCAGCAATATTGCAGGGCCAAGCATGTATGTCATGCACGAAAGGAAGTGCTCCAGTTTTCTCCAGAAGCCCGGTATCTTTAAAATCAGCTTCCATCTCAGCATAAGCGTTCTTGTGGTGCCATGCGACCATCTGGAAACCTGTCCCGCAAGACCGCTGAATGTTTGCGGGAGTAGCCCTTTGCACTCGACAGGATTGATAAATTTTGACGTATAACCCATTGAAAATAATTTTGTGGACAGGTCAATATCTTCTGTGACAGTTTCCTCGGGCCATCCATTGCACGCCTTGAGGGCGCTTTTTCTTATCACGCCGCCTGAGCCGCAGAAAATTGTGAGGTTCCTCATGTCCTTACTTTTGAGTATGGAACCAAAAAACAAATCCCTCATCATCCTTCCGATGCCAGTAATTGCATTTATGCCGTCGTTCCTTTCGGCATTCCTTGTCTGGATAAACGCGATTTTTTCGTCTGCCATAATGGCTTCTATCGAATGCGAAAGAAACGTGGCTTCTGGCTTGTCATCAGCATCAAGCAAAGCGATAAACTCGCCTTTTGAGATGCTTTCTATCCCATTCAATGCCCCTGCCTTGAATCCTTTTCTATGATTCCTGTGAACGTATCTTATTTTGTTTTTTTCGCAGAATTTTTTTATGACATTCAGTTTTTTTTCGTCTGTTGAGTCATCTGCCACAATTATCTCGTATCTGTTTCTTGGGTAATCCTGATTCATGGTCGCTGCCAGCGTCTTTTTTACCACCTCTATCGGCTCGTTGTATATGGGAACATGTATTGTGACAAAGGGGTGTTTTTTCAGTCCTCTGTATTTTATGGACTTCCACTCCATGGAACAGAAAACAGAGTGATATAGGTATATGCTGAACATGGCACAGAGAATCTCGGCGCTTATGAGAATATAATTCATAAAAAGTGCTGCTGCTGTTGTTATTTTCGGGAAGACAAAAATTATTTCATAAGAAAAATACACCATAGACAAAACGAGTATAACACCTAAAACAACAGAGCTTATTCTCATTTTTAACACTTCAATTTACTAATAATTATTTAAGGTGAGTATTTATATTTATACTTGGAATATCGCTGTTTTTTAAACAGTGGTTGCCTGTATAAACAAATCCACTAATATGATATGTGGTGGATTATGTTTATAATCGCAGAAATCTGCTAATCGGGGTTTCCTATGAAAAGACCTAAAATACTTCTAGATGAGCCGCATGAATTTTTCAGGAAAATGAAGCCCAATTTATCGTCATCTGTAAAATATTTTCTCGCGATGCTTTCTGTTTTCATTGTTTTGAATGAGCTGTCAATAAGAGCAGGAATCACTGAATATATTCCCAAGGCAGGGCCTATAGAGTCGGTAATAATAAACTATTTCTCGCTGCTGGCTGGATTTTTCCTGCTTGCTGTGCTTGTTTTTCTGCTTCTTTTGATGCAAGAAACCAAAAAAATGAATGGAAAGCTTGCTGAAGTGATATGTATACTTGCCTATTCTACAACGCCTGTAATGCTCTTTGGCTGGATACCTTTTTCAGTGATACAGGCTATAACAATTCTCTGGAGCCTCGCTTTTCTTGCCATAGGAATAAAAACGAGGCTTAAGCTTGGAAATAGGCCTGCAATAATAAGCATTCTGGCATTGGTCATTCTGATGATTATTTTGTCTGTGACGTTCAACAATTACATTATATCAATAATTCCAAGCCTTTCCTAAGGAATTGTATTCAATCTTCGTATGATTTTCGTCGTGAGCTATACCATCTATGGATGGTATAGCTAGCTGTAGGGATTAGCATCATTTGATGCTAATCCCGCCGACGAAAATCATCATATAGCTTTTGAATACAATCTTCCTAAGTCTTTTCAATGTCTTCTATTTTGTTTATGCCAAAAACAGCTAAAGCCAGACGATCGCCGGCAATTCGAAGCCCTGAAAGGTCTCTGCCTTTGAGATATACAATATTATCTTTTATTTCTATTTCTGTTTCATTGCTCACACCAAGCCACAAAACAGGCTCTGTAAAATTAGGCTTTTGTATGATTTCATCCGTCTCATTATGCCATTCATCGCCAATAAAATAATAATACTGGAATTTTATTAGTCTGCCTTCAAATGCCAGATATGTGGGTATTTTGCCCATATCAACAAGAATTGCCTTATAGTATGCATTTTCCTGGTTGTTGGAGCCGTCAAAAACCACGCTCATTTTTCCGCTATAGAACATAGACCTTATTTTTTCTGGCTCGGATACATTCATTTTTAATGTGTCTCTTATGTCATTGTTGAATGTATAGATAGTATTACCATGCCCGGGAATGCTTATTTCTTTTATTGCCTGCTGCTGCGTGCAGCCAGAAATAAGAAAAATAGCGATTAAAATCAGGAATATTTTTTTCATGAAGTTAATTAAGCTGCATATATTTATAAGCTATTAATATCAATAAAAACAAAAATAAAAAATCAAAATATTTATTTTCGAATTCCTCAAGGCAGATATGAATTCGAATTGACATCAGGGATGTCATTTTTTCAATGTAATTTCTATTGTTGAAACATTCATTTTTTCTTTTCTCTCGTTTTCTAGCGTCTCTGTGCCGATTTTGATACTGTCTACCTTCGTGCTCTGGACAAACCTGTTTCTCACTATTTCTGCCACATCGACTGCCTTGCTTATAGACCTGCCTCTTGCCTTTATCTGTATATTTGATTGCCCGTCGCTGAACTGCATCATTGCTGCAAGGACATAAGCCATAGTGGGCTTCTTTCCGATAAAGACAGTATTGTCTTTTGCTTTCTCTGTCATGCTGAAATACCTCCCCTATCAATGGCAATATAGATAATGAGAAAATTTAAAAAGCCTTAATAACAGAACGGGCAGCACTGCCTAAAGCATTCATCGTCTTTGCCGCTTTCCTGGCATTTTGGGTATTTTTCCGTTGCTTTAGAAAACCTTTTGCATATGTCTATAATTCCATCTTTTATTTTTTTGGCATAAGCTTCATTGCTCTTTTTTTCGTCCCCATATCCTGCATATTTTCCGCTGCACCCGGGGTCAAGCCTGATGTAATCAGAGCATCTGTTTGTGATTTCCCTCATCATCGATGTCACCGACTGCGTAGATGATGCTTCCTTGTTGAAATAAAAAAGCAGCACGCCCAGGACGCTTATCGCAAGAATAAGCACTATGATGGTTTCTATTGACAGCGACACGCCTTTCGGGTTCATGATAATTATATTTTCGGGCCAGTATAAAAACCTATCAGCTTTTTGATTCTATTGGCAAACGCCGTTTTGTTCAATGCAAAATACCCCGTTTTGGCATAATACTTTGGTTTTCATTTCAGGAAACCTTTCGCCAAGAGCATTTTTGCAGCCTATGCCTTTTTCTCCCATATTTTCAGCGATTTCATTAAGGTATTTCCCATTTTCTATATAATATTCTTTATCAAGTTTCGGTAATTCATTTTCATTCATGTCGCATGTCCATAGATTGCCGCCGCAGCAAGCCATGTCTCCGGGCTTGTTCCATGAGAACAGCCTTATGCCCGGCTCCACTGGAAAAAATTGCTTTGGGCGGTCATAGCAGTCCAGCACAGGCAGATAGTCTTCCACCTTAAACCTCAGCTCTATCGGCCTTTGAGTGAAGTAATTCTCTTCTTCATTATAATAATAGTATAAGTTTTTGTATGCTGAATAATCTGTGTCTGGCTGGCAGAACAGCTTTGTTGACTGCCTGCAATCTATCAGCAGACACGGGTCGATTTTCTTGCCGTTTTTCTCTATTTCTAAGCGGAAGTGTTTTTTGCCGTCTATGCTGCCCATTTCTGCTATAATATCCCCTTCTGATACATCGGTATTTTCAGCAGCCATTATCGTGCCGAGATGGGCATACCTGAAAACCCTGCCGCTGTTTTCTATCTCAACATAATTGCCGTATCCGTTGTTGCATTTTTCATCACCCGATTCACAATTATTCGCAATCTTTTTTACAGTGCCCTTTGAGGATGAATTCCATATTATGTTATTTTCGCTTTTTGGCAGCAATGAATCATAGCTTATATCAATTCCTTTTTGGGTTTCATCCCCTCTTATTTCATTGAAGCAGCCAGCAAGCTTTCTGCTGCCTGTGGGCCAGCCATAATTTTCGTTTGCCTGCATATCTGCATAATCAATGACATTCTGGCATGATTTTTTTGTTGACTGTTTGCAATCCATAAGCGTGCAGGGGTCGATTCTATTTCCATTGGAATCCCTTATGCCGAAATGAAGGTATTTGCTATCAGCAGAAATTCGGCTGTTTCCTGTGTTGCCCATCTCTGCTATTATTTGTCCTTTGATGACGCTGTCGCCGTTGCTGACTTTTATGTTTTCCAAGCCCGAATACCTGAAAGTTTTTGAATCACTGTCCTCTATCCTTATATAATTTCCCCAGCCCTCGCCGCAGTGTATGTCGCCTTTTGTGCAGCTGTCAAGAACATCGATTACAGTCCCGTCAGAAACTGATTTGACATCCGCAGATTTTGTTTCAGCATATTCTATGTCAATGCCTTCATGCCCTTTTTCTGCGGATGTGTCTGTGCCTGCGCCGAAATGATGCTGCCATTCTTCATCTATGCATTTTATAATGCTCCTGCTTTCGGTTGGCCAGTCATATGTTATTGTCTGCCCTGATGAGGGAGGAAGATAGTTATCATCTAGTTGCGGCTCTGAATAATAGTCATTGCACGAGAGCACGGCAGTTACATAATTTTGCGTTTCTGCGGGAAGGCTCTGCTCTATGTCATCCCATGCGGCCGTAGGCTGTTTTATTAAATTCTTTACATTGTCAGGGCCATGGTTATATCCCGCAAGAGCGATTCTGAGCAAATCTTCTTTTTTGTCTGTGTACGCTATGAATGTTTCAAGCATTTTTTTGAAGTATTTCGTGCCGCATTCCATATTCTTTTTCGGATTCATTAAATCTTCTGCTAGGAAAAGAGAGCATTCGCTGGAAGCAGTGCTGGGCATGAGCTGCATAAGCCCTAAAGCGCCTTTCGGGCTTATTGCTTCAGGATTCCAATTGCTTTCTTTCTGTATTATCGATTTTATTAGCGATTTTACTTCCTCTTTGTTGAATTTCACTGTTGCAGTGCTGTATGTTATATCCCAGTCAGCTGCTGCGCCGTCAATTATGCTTTCATATTCTTCTGGCGGTTTTTGGCATTCATTTCCCTGGATGGCATTGTCATTATATTTCTCGACAAACCTTACATCAAGATTATAATGGAAAACAAGCCCGCCGTTTTCCTGTAATCTCGTAGATGCCCTGTCATTTTCTGTTGCTGCTTTCAGCCCAAAATCATTCTTGTAATAAATTATTTCCGTGTTTCCCAATCCATAGCTTTGTTTTATTGCTGCCAGCTTTCTTGCTATAAATCCTTCAATCAACTGGGTATATATATCATGGCTCTGTGTCGGCTTCAGCGAGCCGCCGCTTATCTGCTCGATATCGACATCCTGATACCTCATGCCATACCTGAATTCCTTGTCCTTGTATGTTGTCTGGCCATTGGCATCCCTTTCCACATCATTTATAAGTGCGTCAGAAAGGTCCATTAATGATGATACGAAATCCTGCGCGGCAAAAACCATCGGGGGAAATTCTGTATAAACAGTGTTTTCATTTTTTGCTTTTGTGCTTATTTCCGTATTGCCATATTTCATAGCGATGTCCTGTTCTGTCGTGCTTTTTATATTTCTTCTTACAAGTGAAAAGTCAAATTCTGTCTTTATGTTGTCAATATTTATGCTGTCTATTCCGTTTGCGTCAAAGGATTTTGTTATATCCTGAAACGGCCCTATTTTTTCTAAGAAAAAATCATTCACATTATTTGTTTTAGGGTAGCATATTCTCGGGTTATATGACCACTGATTGTATTTATCCGGAGGCGGGAACCTTGGCGCTCCGGGACCAGGGTCTTTGCTGTAGTATTCTTTTTCGTCAAATTTTTTTGATGTTTTGTCCCTTGTCGGGTCTGTCTGATACCAGTAGATGTCGCCAATATTCGTCTTTGATGTTGTATATATATTGGGGTCTTCATCGGTGCCGCAGCCGATACTTTCATCACCTGTCTGAAATACGGACTGTATCGTAGATAAATACCATGTCATTCCTAACGAGCGATTAACAAGAAAAAACGCATTGACAGTTCTCATTATTTCGCTTTCTCTCATGTTTATTTTCTGCTGCTGCCCTGTTTTTTTCAGCACAGTCGCGTAATGAAGGCTTATGCCAGCAAGCAGAATGACTATCATAAGAAGCGATGCCATCGTAGTTCCAGCGCCCTTTTTCATTTTGCTGTCACCACCATGTAGCCGAAATATTTCTTGAAAAACAGCGGCGTTTCAGCTGTCTGTGCATATTTTGTGTCATCTGTCATGTCTGCGCAGCACACGGGCGTTTTGCCTTCATTGGCGTCCTTGCATTTCCCTTCGTCATCTATTGATGTCATGCTGGGCGGACATAAATTAACTATATAAGAAAGTGACACTCCCTCTGTGCATATGCCCACATCATCTGAGCCGCAATTGAAAATTCCATATTTTCCGATTTTTTCATATTCAATTATATTTTGCCTGCAGCACGCTTCTGTTGAGAAGCACTTTCCATTGTCGTTTATCTCTATCCTTCCAACGCCGCAATTTTCCTCACCTTGTTTTTCAGTGCATATGCCGTCGTCATTTGCCCCGCAGAATATACCCTCTTTACCGACATTAAGATATTCCTTGTCATTTGCCGTGAAATAAGCATTGTAATAGTTGAGCTCATATTTTTCCAGAAAATTCTTGATGCCTGCCTGAAAAGTTTTCGACTCGTAGCCTGTTACGATTGTTTCCAGTCCCTGCTCAATCAGCTGCCGGTCCCCGATTTTTGCATGCATTATCTGGTTAGACAGGTAGAACGGCACGTTCGAGAGCATTATAAAATCGAAGGAATACGAGAACATGTCAAACTTGTTGATAATATAAAGCGATATGGACGAGTAAATAATTCCCACAACCACTATGATGGCGGTTATAGCCACGAACAGAGTCCATATAATTTCTTCAATCAATTATATCACCTATACTGACTTCTGAATGCAAAAG
>Ga0209541_10014582_pt1 | contig 11826 bp, 9 predicted proteins | sample RifCSPlowO2_01_FD_184027 | JGI IMG/M metagenome (GOLD analysis project Ga0209541, IMG submission 184027) | Groundwater microbial communities from Rifle, Colorado - Rifle CSP2_plank lowO2_0.1 (SPAdes) (version 2) | ecosystem: Environmental > Aquatic > Deep subsurface > Groundwater | place: Rifle...
CTATTATCATTAATTAATATTCCTCCATCTGAAACCTTCCAGCCAGATAAATCTTTAGGGATATCTATTTGCTTTTCTATACCTTCTCCATCCAAATCAGAATCAATAAGCATTCCACCTTCTAAATCCCCAAATTCTCTCGATTTAGGAATAATTGTCAATACTGCTGGAAATCTTAAATAATTCTTAGAAGGAAATCTTATTCTTTCCTGGTCAGCCCACTCATTTTTTTTATAAACAAGAGCACCATAAGCATATGCAACAATCTCTTTTCCTTGTGCAGTTTTTACTCTTTCATCAGCAGCAAGTTTTTGAAACACTTCTTGATGTGTTCCTGTTGCTGGAGGAATTTTATATTTTACAGTATTTCCATCTATAAGCAATTCTGCGACATCTTCTTCCTTTATAGGATATGTTATTTGCATGTGTTTTAAGCAGAAACAGGAATTTATAAACCTTTCGTTTTGTTATCACTTAAAAGTAAATTAAATTATTCAAAATTGTATTAAATAAAATTAAGTATTTTAGAATTATTTTTTAAGCAAGTTTTCCATTTCTTCCATTGATTTTTCTAAGGATTCTTCAATATGCTTTCTGAAAGGGCTTTTATGAGAAGCTGGTCTAATAGCTGGCTTGTATTCTGTTTTAGGGGATGGCTTGAATTTTGGAGTGTATAATGGGAGTGATGGCTTTGGTTTTTTTGTGAATTTAAATTTTAGCAAGCCTTTTTTGTAGGCTAAATAACCGCCTCCAATTAATGCTATTAAGAATAATAAGACAAGTAAAAGCCAGAATAATGTGCTTCTGCCTTGCTCTGGTGTTTTTGTAGGCTCTTTAGCTGCTCCTGTAGAAGTAGTATCTGTTGATGGACAATTATCTCCTGGAATGTCTTCACACATTTCGTAAAGATTGCATTTTCCTTTACAGCCTACATCTGTTATGCAGTCTTCTTGATATATACATGCTTTTTCAGTTATAGTTGTATCTGTTTCTGGGCATTTATCACCTTCTATATCTATACACATTCCTAAAGAATCACATTTACCAGGACAATTATAAGCTGTATCACAATCATCCCTTTCTGGGCATGCTTCTCTTCTTTGTTGTGTTAAGCTTTTAGAGGTTTTTGGATAATCATTAATATTATTAGGGTCTGTTTTAGAGTCAATTTCTAGTTTATCATTATATGTATCTCCATCTGTATCAGATTTATTTGGATTTGTATTATTTTTATATTCTTGCAAATTATTTAAACCATCTTTATCTGGGTCTGCAGTTGGGTCACAATTACCATTACAATAAGTTGTCTCCCAATTATCATCAATACCATCATTATCAGCATCAATAAAAGTAATTGTAGTTGCTGTTAAACCAGACATTAAAACTAATGAAGTTGTAGTTACATCACAAGATAAAGAAGGCCAACAATTTAATGAGCTTCTGCTTAAATTCATCCATGAATATGATTTCTCTAGGATTGTAGAAGGCTTTAATAAATAAGATATCATTGCTGTTTGAGCAATATCTTGATCCCAGTCACCTACTATTGTTTGAGAATTTTTAACAGCATCAAAGTATTTTTGGTCTTGTAATGTTTTATATAAATAAGCATTTTGCAATGGTGTTAAAGATTGCTGCTTTAGCCATGTTGCATCAGTTTGCTTATTAACTTTATTTAATGTATATAAAACTAGAGCAGTAATATCTTTGTCGCAACTAGATCTATAAGTAGAACCCCAACATGGATTTCCAAATTCTACTGTTATTTTTGATTTTCCAGATTCTTCTTGTTTTATATAATAATAAGTTATTCCAGATTCTTGTTTTTGTTGGATTAAAGAAAGAATTAAATCTGTTGCTTGCAATGAAGAACAGTCTAATTCTAGGGATCTTGTATTAGATGTTAAAAGTGTTGAAGAGATATCCTGCCATGGAGTATATCCAATATTTACATTTATTGTTTGTGTTTGCTGTGTTTCTGTATTATTTAATATACATGATCCTGATTTTGTTGGAGATATTATTTGAACTTTCCAGCCAGATAATTCACCAGAGTATTGAATTGATCTTGAGTTTGCAAGCCATGTTGTGTAAATATCCAAATTTGCTACACTATCTTTCATTGCCAGAATTGATAAAGCAAAATCTTTTACATTGCATTCATTATTTGGAATACAATTATCAAGATTTGTTTTTAATATTTGAATTGCTTTAGAGATTTGCGATGAATATTTTGTAGATTCTGTTTTTAAGGCTAAAACTGCATAAGCTGTTTGCTCTGTTGTAGACCATTTATCATTAGAAGATTTAGAAACTATCCAATCTGCTTCTAAAGAAGCATTTGCAGATGAAGAGATTAAAATAAGTAATATAAATAGCAAAATTATATTTTTCATTTATGCACCTTTTTTAAGTAATAAGAGGGAAGAGTATTTAAATAATTTTCTATTAAATTAATGAGATGAAATTAAAGGATATTAAAAATTTGGAGTATTTTGCTAAGGGTAAAAGAAGTGAGGTTTATATTGGAAATTATAGAAAGAAAAAAATTGTTGTTAAGAAAAGCAAAAGAGCCAAGATAGAAGCTAAATGGCTGAAGTTATTGAACAAATATCAAATAGGTCCTAAATTTATTTTTCTTGGCAAGAATTATTTAATTTATGAGTTTGTTAAAGGTGAAAGAATTTTAGAGCATAAAGAAAATATTAAAAAAATTATTAAAAAGGTATTAGAACAATGTAGGAAAATGGATAGATTGGGAATAAATAAAAAAGAGATGCAGAATCCTTACAAGCATATTTTAATTTATAATAAAAATGTAAAAATGATTGATTTTGAGAGGTGCTATTATAGTAAAAAAGCAAAGAATGTTACACAGTTCTGCCAATTTATTAGAAATAAAATATTCAGAAATTTAAATAATAAAAGATTTGAAGAAATTTTAAAGGCATATAAGAAAAATCCTAATGATAAAAATTATAAAGAAATTCTCAAATTCTTAAAATTAAGATAGTTTTATATAAAATAAAAAGAATATAAAGGCAGGGGAAATGAATAAACAAATTGATAATAAAGCTTTCTTATTAATTATATTACACTCCTTTTTTTATTTTTTAATTATTTTTTTAGCTATAAAATATTTTACTTCACAAAATAATATAATAGCTTCTTTAGGCTTATTATTAATTCTTATAATACCTACATTAATTATATTTAGGATATTTAATTTACCAAGTGATAAAAAAAATTTAGCCATACTAATTTTTATAATTTTATTTTCTTTACCATTTATTTGGTCCATTTTTGGTTACTTAAAAGGCTGTGCTGGTGAAGAATGTATGTTTTTCTGGGGAGTAATTTTCTTTGTTTATCTTTCTGCGTTTTTCTTTCTTCTTTGTTTAAGTATATTTTTTATTATATATTTGTATAAAAAGAATTATCAAAAAATGTCACTTTCTATCCCAATTATTTTGATACTTATTTTATTAATTTTAAATTTTCCAAAGATGGGATGTCAAAGAGAGGATACTCAGTGTTTTGTACAGAAAGCTTTAGAAAAAAATGATTATTCTATTTGTTTAAAATCTTTTGATGTATTTGAATGCCAAATAGGATTACTCGAAATAACAAAGGATTTAGATATTTGTTATATTTCTGAAACTACAAAAGTCGCATGTTTTCATAGAGGGTTAAGGATTAATAAAGATCCTTCTTTTTGTAAAAAACTTGCTGACGAGAATATAATGGATATAAATAGTTGTTATAACATTATAGGTAGTTCTATTGCAGAAGGGGCGGAATCAATATCAGAATGTGAAAATATATCAGTAGATGAGGTAAAAAGATATTGTAAATTGTATCTTAATCTCCATTTTTAGAATTTTTTGAAATTATAGCACTGCTCTTTTAATGAGCAGGAATTACATTTATTCTTGTTTTTTTGTATTTCTGGAACTTCTTTTGAAGACAATAAAGAATTAATTTCTTTTATTAAATCATAAACCTCTTCTTCTGAAAATGGATTTAAGATTATATGGCGCTTTTCTTTGTAAGTAATATATTCTACAAAGCCGTGTTTTACATCTTTATTGAAATTTTCCCTGATTAACAATAAATAAGCTATTAATTGGATTCTGTGGCCTGGCCAGGCACCCTGCCTTGGAGGAGAGCCTGTTTTTAGCTCGATTGGGATGAATAAATCATTATTGATTTCAATTTTATCAATAATTCCTGATAAGCCTAAATTGTCTGATTTTATTTTTATTTCTGTCAAGTATTTTGGTGTTAATTTATTCCAGAGCTCTTGACCATAAATATTGTATTCTTGTATAAATTTATAGACATTAGTTGCTCTAAAAATAGATTCTTCTTCAAAGACTTGCCAGGATTCATTAAACAATTGTAAAGGCTCTAAATTAACCTCCTTTATTAACTGAATTTTATTTTTTATTATATTTCTTAGTAATAAGGAATAATTTTGTTTGTAAGTATTTATTATTGAGCTTAAATCATTTGTTTTAATTGATGTAACAATATTTTGCTCTGCTTTGTTTAATAAGTCAAACATCAAGTGATTTATTGTGCCTTTAACTAAAACATCTTTAGGAGGTGGTATAAATTCTAAGACTTTTTCTAAATAGAGTTTCCTTGGGCAGTATAAGTAAGTTGAAAGGGATGTTACGGAAAGCATTTTTATAGATTTTATGAAGAAGTATATAAAGGCTGCGCGTGAATGTCGGATATGTCGGATATTATTTTAGACTTTCTTCCAAGCAAAAAGTATATTGTCAAAAGAATAAATTTCAAGATAAAGATTATCATATATTTTCATTGTCTTAGTTGCTAGAGCTATTCCAAAAGCAAAGCCATTATTGTTGTCATTCCAGTTGTTGCCATTAAGATTAAGCCTATCAGCGTTATAATCGTTAAAGACAGGCACTGACTTTGTAGCCAATTAATTAAAAGTAAATCACCACTGCTTCATATTTCATCGCTTACTTAATGTTGCAGTTGAATTTTATGGCTCGTAAAAAGCTCTATTAATTGGCGTGTAGCCCTAGCTCATAGGTTATTAACCTCACTAAGACTTTAATTTATAATATTTAGAATTAATAAGAGTTTAGTTTTTTTGCGAAGCGCCTTTGGCGCTTTTCTTTACCCCAAAAGCAAAGCCACTATTGCTGCCATTCCAGTTGTTGCCATTAAGATTAAGCCTATCAGCGCCACAATCGCCAAAGACAGGCACCCTTTGTGTAGGTTCTCTAATTTTAGATATATCAATACCAAAAGTGCAAGGAGTTCTTTTATTATCTACAGCAGTTTTAGCGAAAATCTCTGCTCCTTCTCCTGTAAAAATTGCTCTTGAAAATCCGTCCCTTTCAAAACTTGTTGCATTATGTTTTCCTAATTTATAAGCTTCTGCTGGCACAAATATTACACTTCTATCAGAATTAACATAGATTCCGTCTTCATTGGTCAATCCATTAATATTAGGAATATTCATTTTTGTTGATAATCCTTCTCCTTCTAAATCATTTTCTAATATAATTCCAGCAAGTTCATGTTTCTCTGGCATCCAAAGAAGTCTTATAGGAGCTCTTGTATAATATTTTATCAAACATTTATCCTTTACATCATTCCATTGAGGAGTATCTCTTGAAAAAGCTCCATTAGTTATTAAAGCTAAATCTAAATTCTCTGCTGGAACTATTTCTTGATCAGAATTTATAGCAGAATAACACTTTTTATGTGTTCCTTGAACAGGAAGATAAGCATACTCTCTAACTCTTCCATTATAATTACAAGTTAGCCAAGACCTTCCTAACTTTTCTCCAAAGGTTATATCTTTCATAAATTTTTATTAAATTTTAAGGTTTTTAAACCTTTCTATTTTGTAATTACTGTAAAGAAGTAATCTTTATATTATAGTTAAAATTCTTATTTTCTCTTCTTTTTTTGTTTATTATTTTCTGTTATAATCCTTAGTTTCCTAGAAGAATAATTAACTGGATTTGTTATTAATTTACACCAGTTGTCTGGATGGCATAAATTTATATCAGAATAATAAGAAGGATTAGAACAATTTGGGGGCAAGATAATCTCTTTTTGGCGTTTATGCCAAGATAATTGAGAGTTGATATAACCTTGTTTTAATGGCTGTTTATTTTTTTTATTCCAACTTTCTATTATTTGCTCAATTTGTTCGTAATCGTAACCTGATTTTTTTAAAAAATTAAGTAAAACAAATAAAAATCTTTTTTTACCATCTTCTATTCCATTTAAACCATGAATAATACAAGGTGGAAAGAATTCTTCTTTTATTTTTATTTTTGGTGTATCATAAGATTTACTCAAATGAGAGATTTTTTCTTCTTTTTTAATGCTGTCAAATGCCTGTATTATTAATGAAGAAGCTTCTTGTTTTTTAATTAATGGTAAAAATTCCAAATCTACTTCAACATTTTCCATCTTTGCCTGCTTTAATTCAAAATTTTTTAATTGAGATAAAGTTAGAGGTATTGAAACTAAGCCTTTTTTTTCATTGATTGAATTATGTAATAATATACAATTTCCCCCAATAAAATTTTCGTCATTTTCAACAGAAAGATCATATACAAAGTTTTTCTTTGGTTTTTCTTTGTTAATTTCTTTAACTTTTAAAAAAGCCAAATCTCCTTCAAAGAATTTATCAATATAAAGAAATAAAGCTTTATCGAATTTTAAATTATTTTTTATCCATTTCTTACTTCTTCTTATAATATTACCTTTAATATATTCATTCTTGAAACCAGATTTTAATAGTACAGAACCTAAACCAATTTCTTTTAGAGGTAATAAATTAATAATACCCTCTTTAATATGGTTGACAGGAGAATCAAAACCTATTATATCCATTTCATTTTTACCACTAATTATAAATTTATTAGCATAAGAAGGTTTTTTGGATATCCCAAACATTATTTGATTATATAATAAATAGTTTAAACCAAAACAACTTGCCAGAAAACACAAATCTTCTTTAAGTCTATTACTTACAGTAGAAGCATTGTTTCTTGACCATAACTTATCTATATTACCATCCCCATCCAAATATGATTTTAAATAAGCTTTCTTAAGATTATCATTTACAACCCATATCAAACTTGGTACCCTTTTATCTTTTGCTGTTCTTCCGCATTTGAAAAATTTATCAAAAATAAACCTTAGGGTTGATGAAATTATTATAATTTGTTTTGCTGTTTTATGGGGGTTTCTTACTATAGGTTTTATTTTGAAACATTTGTTGATTCCATTAATACAATCTTTTATCAAATTATTTTCATGGGCACCAAAAGAAAAACACAACCTATTTTTTCTGCTTTTAGATTTATCAGAATGTCCTTCAGCTGTATAATATCCAAGTAATCTCATTAAATGCTTATTGATTATTAACTTATTATCTAGCCATTTTGTATGTGAAGAGAATCTTGAGTATTTTATTTTAGAATTCCAAAAATATTTTTTTAATTTTGGTTCTCTATTGATTAATATTTCGTATATATCTAAAGGGAGTATTTTACATCTTTTCCAATTATATATATTTTCTCTTCTATTTTTCAATAAATTTTTATTTTTGAATATAAAATCAAATATTGATATATCAAAATTTGATAAAAAGGTTTTCTGTTTTTCATCTTCTGATAAGTGGGGTAAAATTTCTTCAGATATCATTAAAGAGTCTCCTTCTTTAAATCGGACAAATGAAGGAAGTTTTTTGGCAACAACAATATACTCTCCTTTTTTTATTTTATTTCCCTTTATAGTTGATATCTTTCCATTTTTTAAATTAAACAAAGAATGACCAGAAGTTACTCTTATTGACCTTCCTCCTTCCAATTTTATATGAAATAATTCTTCATTTATTTTGTGCCTTATTACTTTAGTTATTTTACTAAACCTATTTTTTAGATTTTTTAAATTAGAAGATATAACATATAAATTTAAATTAGAAATATCTTTATCTTGGAAAGATTTTTCTTTATCGAAGAATTGATCGACAAATTCCCCAATATTAATAATTTCAATATTATCCCTTTTTTTAATTAAAATAGGTTCATCATAGGCGACTGAGTAAGGAGCTCTATACATGTGCCTACTTGAGATTAAAACAGAATCTATTTCTAGAACTGAGAATGGATTGAATTTATTTTTTATTAATAATTCTGATTTGTTTTTTGACAATACCTTTGCTATTTCCTCTATTTTACTAATCTTAAGAATTTTTTCTGATAATGGTTCATGAATCAAATTTTTCAAATAAGATGCTATAACACGAACTCCATCTGGAAATAATAATTTTGTTTCTTGATTGCAAACTTTGTCAGGAAATGATTCAAATGGAATTCCTAAATGGAATCCTGACCCGCCTGAATTGTGAAGTAAAATAGGGTAATCATTCCCAAAAAAGCTTTCCGTTCCTTTTACAGATATGTCATAAACCTTTTTTATGGTTCCCTTTTTAATTTTTTTAATCATTAAAACTGATACATCATTTGAGTAAAGTTTTTTATAATTATTTATGATTTGTAAAGAACTCTTGTCAAATTTTTTGGAGTTATACTTTTCAAGCCATTTTATAGCTTTTTTAATTCTTCCTAAACTGCCCGATCTTTTTTTTATAATCGCTAATTCATCCCTATGTTTAATAAATTTTTTTGGCCTAACTTGTTTGTATACTACTTTTAATCCGTCTGTAGGGAATACCTTATCAAAAGGCGTTGTATCACATTTTTTTCTTTTCTTTGAAAATTCTTTAATTGGGAATTCATTTTTAGGAAAAGATAAAATATATACAAAACTTCCTTTAAATATTGTTCCTTGTGGCATTTTATGGGGTTTATTATATTCTGTATGCAAAGTACATGAAATATTATGCATCTTACATAACCAAGTTAACTCAAGCAAAAGTGTTTTAGAAACAGATTTTATAACAATTGAGTTTTTGCCTTTTTTATAACCATCGCCACGAATATAACATTTCAATAGCTCTAAAAAATATTCTTTAGGTAAACTCCAAACAAAAGATGGAAGATGTTTGTTTTTAGCTCCTTTACCACAAAAATTTTCAAAAAAGGTATACCATTCTTTAGAATGAATCATTAATTGTAAAGTACCTTGATTTGGACTTCTTTCTGAAATATACTTCTTTGTTATTTTTTTTAACAATCTTCTACAATCATCAGAATATTCTTTTTCATTTATGTTAAAAGAGAATCCTAGTTGGTTGATAGATTTAGTGATATGACCATCTGCTAAATAGTATCCAATTAAACGCATTAATTCTTTTGTTACTCCTATTTTCTTTTTGAATGTCCTTTTAAGATTTTGATTATGATTTAAATCAAAAATATTAATTATAGTTTTTTTTAATTTTTTTCCTATCTTTTTAGATGAATTATATGTTATTAACCAGTCTCCTCTACTTAAATTAGACACCTTTTTTTGTATTATTTCCCCATTTTTCCAAGAAAAAACAGAATGATGCCCAGTCACCCTTAAAGGTATTGCACTTTGTCTGTGGTATATTTGATAAATTTTATCTTTATGTTCTAAATAATTATATACTTTTGAGAAAGTTAATAAACCTTTTTTATCTAAAGACAATACTTCTATTTTTATACCTTCTTTAAATAAATTTATTGCTTCCTTTATTGGTATTAATTTGATTATATTATCTATTTTTATAAGAATTGGTGTATCTCCTATGACACTAAACTTGATTCCAAAGTTTTTAATGTCATGAAATTTTAAGGCTTCTGCTAATAACAGGGCTGCTTCTTTTGAGAATTCCAAGAATTTGCAATCGATATCTAAAATGCAATCCCAGCCAATTCTTAAATCATCTAATTGAGATTTAGTCATACCAGGCTTTAATAATAAGGGATTACTCCAATGCTCTTCTGAGACATGAAAAGAAGTAACACCTGATTTAGCTAGCTCGAGAACATCATTATCAAATTGTAATACATCAGGGCGCTTGCCAAAACCTTCATCCAAATATTTAACAGCTACTTCTTTGTTCTTGGCTGCATTTACAATTGCCTTTTGGACCTCTTTTCTCGAGTAATATTCTAGAAAATTTGGCATTATTGTTCTTGTGATATTTCCTGCTCTAATTGCATACAAGCTGCAGCATATTGCTGCAAATCATGCTCGAGCTGTGATAAAACCAAGTTGAGTTGAGTTTCTTGGTCTTGAATGAATTTTTTTGCTTCTGGAATTGTTTTTTTAACTGTGACATTAGCTCCTAAAGAAATAATAACTTCTTTGTTGTTATTTAGAGATGCTTCTATTAATATTCCTGAGCTTAAAGGAGCAAGAATTTTATTTCCTATTTTTGTTTTTTCAATTTCATCTAAGGATGTTTTTAAATTTTTAATGTCCTCTGCCTGAGCTTGTAAAGCCATAAATTGCTGCTGCATCTGGTTTACCTGCTGATTAAGTATCTGAAATTCTATTAATTTTTTTTGCAAATCTTCTTTATTCATAAAATGTGCCAAATGGTAGCCATAAATTTATTTATGAAATGAATTTGGCTTTCACCTCCGATAGATTTATAGAGATTAAAAACATTAATATTTCTATGAAATCCGTCATAAAAATTAAGATTCCATATAATAAATCCCTTGTAGAAACTATGAAGCAGTATTCTTATTCTGCTAACAAAGTTATTGATTTTGGATGGAATATTCAAACAAATAATAAAAGAGAGCTTCATGACTTGACTTACTATAAAATCAGACAAGAAACTGAACTTCCTGCACAACTTGTTTGCAGTAGCAGAGATAAAGCTGTTGAAGTTCTTAAATCCAAACCAAGAACTAAGCCTATTCTTAAAGAGCATTTTACAATAAGATATGATGCCCGTTCTTTTAGTTTTAAATGTAATAAAGAAGGATATTATGTTACCCTTAGCACTATTTATGGCAGAGTAAAGATTCCTATAGAGATTCCAGAATATTACTGGAAGTATCTTGATTGGAAGCCTTGTAGTGCTGATTTGATTTATAATAAAGGGTTGTTTCTGCATATTGTTTTGTCCAAAGACATCATCACTCCAAAATTTCTTGACGGATTTCTTGGAGTTGATGTTGGAATCAACAATATTGCAGTTACTTCCAACAAACAATTTTTTAACAGCAAGCAGATTAAAAGAAAAAAACTTATGTTCAAGCATTTGAGGGCTAAACTTCAGTCTAAAGGCACTCTTTCTAGTAAAAGACTTTTGAAGAAAATTTCTGGAAGAGAAAACCGTTGGATGACTTGGGTTAACCACAACATCAGCAAACAGATTGTTGATTGTAAAGAGGGAAATATTGTAATGGAGAACATCAAGGGGATTAGAAATGCTAAAGTCAGAAAGCAACAAAGATTCTGGTTGCATAACTGGAGTTTCTATCAACTCCAAAGATTTATTGAATACAAAGGGGTTATTAATGGAAAAAGAATTATTAAAGTCAATCCTTACCATACAAGCCAAACCTGTTCTCACTGTGGACAACTTGGTTCTCGTTCCAAAAGTTTTTTTGTTTGTTCCCATTGTGATTATTCCTTAAATGCTGATTTAAATGGAGCAATCAACATTGCTTCTAAGCACCACAGCATGTCTGATGATGCTTCGGCTTATGTAACAAAGCCACACATCCAAGCCTATGAACACAAAAGCACTTCCCGTACAATTGCGTGTGAGGTTATGGATAAGGTCTCCAAAAACCCCATTCTTTAGAGTGATTTATTTTGGGATTATGTTACTTTTCTAAAGTTTTTAAAGCAAAATCAAGCCGCATT
>Ga0209541_10014583_pt1 | contig 11826 bp, 11 predicted proteins | sample RifCSPlowO2_01_FD_184027 | JGI IMG/M metagenome (GOLD analysis project Ga0209541, IMG submission 184027) | Groundwater microbial communities from Rifle, Colorado - Rifle CSP2_plank lowO2_0.1 (SPAdes) (version 2) | ecosystem: Environmental > Aquatic > Deep subsurface > Groundwater | place...
TTTGGAGTCCCAAAGATGATTTTATTATTTTTCGTGATCGTTCTAGAGTAAATGGTTGGCAATTAATGTCCTTGAATCTTAAAGATAATAACGTGATGAAGTTCAATGATTTAGACGTAAAAAATATGGAAGAATATCACTACATGTTCCAAGACTGGATCTCAGATTATGAAATCTTACTTTTGCGTTATCCTGAGGGTAGGCCTCGTCCTCTTCATGCTCACTCCTTTTATAAAGGGGATATTTTGACTGGAAATATGACAAAGCTAAACATTCCTTCCGGGGTGGAAGCAAGAGTTTCCCCGCTTAAAGACAAGGTGCTCATAGAAGTTTCGATAGGATCAAGCTATGATGTTATAGTTTCCGATATGAATGGATTTATTTATAGAAGTATTACCGATTTTACTGGGAATTCACGGGCTAGTGGTTATTTTATCGGTGCTTGGTCTCCTGACGGTAAGAAAGTAGCACTCAAGGATTGGTTTACCCGTAATCCTTTAAAACCAAGCGGAGGCACCCGTGATATCAAGATATTTGACTTAAGTGGCAAGTTAGTAAAAATAATAGAGGCTGAAACAGAACGTGAATTTGACCAGGAATTATCAATGTGCTGGGTTCAAACTTTGGAAAAAGAATTTATTATTACACCTTCAGATAACGGAACTAGCGTATTTGACTTAAAAGGAAATGAGGTGAAAAGAATAGAAGAAAAAGGAATGGTGTTTCCCTGCTCTTAAGCATTCTTAAACCTCAAATTCGCGATTGAGGTAGACCTAAGGCGGAAGAATCCTCAATAAGCCACTTTCTAATCTCCTCAAAAACTTTCCTCAAAATCACATAAATATCGGCTCAAATTCTTCATTGGTCTCCAGAAAAAAGGTTCCCCGTCTTCCTTAGTACGAAGTACGGCGGACAGGGAAGTGCGTGAACACTGGGGAGCTGAGTTGTTCTTATTAGAACTTTTAAGTCCTCTTTCTTATTTTCCCAACCTTAATTTGGAGCTTGCAAATTTACATTGGTGGTTATAAAGCCGTTTAATTTAAGGTAATATATCCGTAAAGGAGGTGATTATTAATGGCAGATAAAAATAAGACGGTGACTGATGAACCAGTCGAAGAGCCAAAGGCTGACGATAAACCAGTTGCCGATGTTAAACCAACTGAAGAACCCGAAGCCGAAGAACCACAAGTCGAAGAGCCAAAGGTTGAAGGACCTGACAGCGGTACAGCCGCCCCGATAGGTGATGTAGCTGAACCGGTAGGAACCGATCAACAAGGTCGTCAGCTTTACAGCGTAAAGTGCGCTAATTGTGGGAGACAAACCCAGGTGCCTTTTAAGCCAACTGGAGATAGACCAGTTTATTGCAGAGATTGTTATATGCAAAAGAAAGGCGGAAGAAGCTAGTGGAGGTATGGGGAGAGAGTTACGAAGGTAAGATAAGGTTAAGAAAGAATAAATTTTTGAAGATGGTTTGATTAACTTTTCTTGCTGAATTTGTTTCTTCAGCTCGTCTCTTTTTTAAATATTAAAAGAATACTGTGGCTTGTAACAGGTTGGACAAGCCTGGCTAAAGTAAATCTTAGGGCCATGCCAAGAAAATTTTTCTGGGAAATGTTGTCGATGGGGTCTAGGATAAAATTTAAGATAGGGATTTCACTTTGGAGTCCTCTAAAGCCATCAAAGGGTTTGGAGGCGATAAGGTGAAAGCCGGCTTTCTTGACCGCTTTTGCTACTTGGTAGCTGTTAAGAGCAAATTGATAGAAGTTTTTAGGCTCTTTCTTAAAGTTAGAAAGGTTGTAAAGATTAAGTTTTGCTTTAAGTTTTCGAATGGGAGACATGTAAGGGAAGGTAAGAAAGAGATAACCTTGCGGCTTGATGACCCTTGCCATTTCGCAAAGGATAGTATCGAAGCCGTTGTAGGAATGTTCGATTATACCCATTGACCAATATCCATCAAAAGTGTTGTTTTTAAATGGTAATTTCCTTACATTGGCAAATTGGACGTTGAGTTCGGGAAGCAACTTTTTAATTTTTGAAATAGTTTTTCTGGCGAAGTCAACACCAATACACTTGTAGCCCTTTTTGGAAAGATGATAAACGTAAGTGCCATGTCCACATCCGCCCTCTAATATTTTGGAACCCCTTTTTAAATATTTTTTGGTTGTAGGATATACGATGAAATCGTATTTGACCTTTGTAATCTTTTCTTTCAAATTACCCGAAAGCCATAAATTGTCCCAATAGGTTGAGCTGGCTTTTTGGTTAAGGTAAACTAGACAGTTTTTTTGGCGATCGAAATATTTATAAGGCATGGATAAGCCAAATTTTACAACGCCCATTTGTTATACTTTTCCAAATAGTTTGATATGTCACTAAACCTTGTTAATTGTTAACTGGTTATATGGTTAAGATCCCACGTTCTTACAAACTTCCACTGGTGATAATCTTCTTTGAACTTGTGGGTATATGGGTTTTATTTAGGTCTGGTTACTTAAGGAACGGGTTTATACTTAACTACTATAAAAGTATACCGTATGTTGAAGACTTAATTGACAATAAGGAAGTTGAAATTAACGCAGTGATTAAAGATTACACTAGTAAGATTCCGGGAGACTATGCTGTGTATATAAAAGATTTAAATAATTCTAAGACATATACTTTTGATGAGCAAAAAGTATTTAACTCCGCAAGCCTTTATAAACTAGCAATTCTATATAAAGTTTACGAGGATCTAGATAGCGGTGAGATAAATAAAGATGATTTGCTGAGTGCAGATAAACAGACGCTAGACGAACAATTGAGTGCAACTACTGAGAAAGAAGCCGGCCAAACTTCAGGCAGTTCCGAGAGCGGGGTAATTTCTTACACTGTCGACTATGCAGCGAGGCTTATGATTAGGGTTTCCGACAACTATGCGGCCTTACTTTTGGCAGATGAGGTTGGTTGGGGAAATGCACAAAGAAGTCTCGAGAAAATAAAGATTTTAGGATTTGATTTAACGGGCGAAAATGCTCCGAGCGTGAATGCCGATGCTGTTGGTCAGTTACTTGAGAAGATATATAAAAAAGAGGCAGTTTCAAAGCAAGCATCGGCTCAAATGATAGATATATTGGCAGATCAGAGAATTAATGACAGGATCCCCAAATTACTTGCTGGGGATATTAAAGTTGCCCATAAAACCGGTGAATTTGACGGTATCCGCCATGATGCCGGTATTGTTTTTGGCAGGCGCCAAGATTATATATTCGTATTTTTGTCCCAAACTGGTGATCCTGTGGAAACGAGCAATAATATGGCAGTTGCTTCAAAGGAAATTTTTGATATTTTAGAGAATTAAATGCGGGAATTTAACTGTGCCTAAATTTGACTTGGGCGACGATAAGTGTTAGGCTAGTTTCAACTCAATCTGACGATTTTAACCACCCACTTACTTTTTGGGCTAATTGTTTTCCCAGATTAAGTTTGATTAAGTATGAATGGTAAAAATTATCTTCAAGTTGAGTCTTCATGTATTCGCTGCGGTAAAATAAGAATTTTTTATAGACAATGGAAAGAGCGAGTCAATGGTCGGGGTGCTGTGATAACGCATGTTGAAACAGTGTGTCCTGATAAGGATTGTCAGAAGATTGTTGAGGCCGAATTTGCAGCAAAGAGGGAAAAGAAGCTTCTCCTTACAAATAGGGGGAAAGTCGCCAAGACATCTTAAGTAGATCATTTCTTCTAAAAATATTTAACCCTTTAGGAATCTAGCTTGACATTATAGGGTTAAAGTGAATTAATTGAGTTAGTTTCTGTCCAAAGGGGACTGAGTGAATCAAGAGGCCCTTTCAGGTTTGGGTTTTGAAGGTGCCGCAACTTACAGCCCGCGAGTTGAGCAGGAAACTGTAGCTCAATCTAAAAACAGATTCCCAAAAAGTAGAAGTAGTTTTTTTGGGTATTTAGTAAGAAGGCCGTTAGATTATCTGCCTGATTCTCTAAATTTTGTATTTGATTTAGTCCAAGCGTCTTTGGAATGGCAGATCTTGCAACTTAGCCCAATATATAGAGGAGAAGAGGCACCTCACGGTGAGGGAGTTGTTGTGATCGTCCCTGGTTTTGGAACTGCCGAGGTTAACTACGGAAGTACTGCAGTTACGCTTAAAAATTTGGGCTATGAACCAAAAGTGTATCCACTAAAATTCGTGGTTAATGCCGAGCCTGTTTCTAAGATGCTTACGGATTATGTTGCATATCTTGTTAAGCAAAAAGAAAGGTCTGGCCGAAAAATACATGTCTTGGGGCACAGTAAAGGAGGTCTGGTGACACTGGCGGCACTTCTTAGGTTCCCAGAAGAATTCAATGATAGTGTTGATCAAGTAGTGTTTTTAGGATCGCCTAAGCCTGAGTGGCTAAATTCGTATGTAGGGGGTTTATACTTATTTACGCAATATTTATTTGGCGGTGACGACTTTAAGTTTTCCAGTGAATCACTTGACGGTATGGATGTAGAGAATATTGATGGGGTCAGGATAACATCTATTGCGAATCCGGGCGATCAGGTAATTCGTGGGCAGTTAGTAGGTTCTCCAGAAGATCATTTTTTAGTGAAATCATCACACGCAGGGCATCTAGTATGCGCTAATGATTTGGGTATTGTTGCAAATAGATTATCTAGACCTTTAGCTGCTTAATTCTCCTATGTGTTTTTCTTCACTGTAACAACTTATTGAACTTGTGATAATCTGTGAGTATGACGGATGTTGATAAACTGGCCAGGCTAACCAAGCTTGTTCGCTACTACATTTTATATATGACTACAAAGGCTGGGTCGGGGCATGTAACTTCTTCTCTTTCGGCAGCAGATATAATGACCTGTCTTTTTTTTGAAAAACTTCGGTTTAATGTTAACGATCCCGAAAATTTTGCCAATGATAGGGTAATTTTTTCAAAAGGGCATGCCAGTCCTCTTTTATATGCACTTTGGACAGTAGCAGGAGTGATAGACGAGCGGGAGCTTGATAGCTACAGGCAGCTCGGCAGCAAACTTGAGGGACATCCGACACCGCGTTTCAAATATGTGGATGTAGCTACAGGCTCTTTAGGACAAGGGCTCTCTATTGGCCTTGGAATGGCAATCGCGCTTCGCGCTCAAAATCAAAAATCAAAAATCCCGACAAAGTCGAGGCTCGCCTCTGGCGGCAAAAATCAAAAATCGCCGAAGGTTTATGTTTTGATGGGAGATTCGGAATTTGCCGAAGGATCTGTCTGGGAGGCAGTAGAGATTGCTTCCTATTATAAATTAGGTAACTTGGTTGGCATATTGGATGTTAATCGTTTGGGTCAGAGTGGTGAGACAATGCTTGGGTGGGACGTTGAAAAGTATAAGGCAAGAGTAGAGGCCTTTGGTTGGCAGGCAAATATCATTGATGGTCATGATTTGAAAGTAATTACTGACGCCTTTGATGATTTAGCAAATAAGAGCAGTAAACCGCAGATGATAATTGCCAAGACTATTAAGGGCAAGGGTGTAAGTTTTGTTGAGAATAAAGAAGGTTGGCATGGAGTGGCCTTGAAGCAGGAAGAGTTTGAGAAGGCAGTCAAGGAGTTGGGAGAGGTGGATAAATCATTAAGAGGAGAGCTAAGAAGAGCAGAATCAACAATTAAGAATCAACAATTAAGAATAAGGACTAAAGATGAAAAGCTTTCGTATAAAATGGGGGAAGAGGTTGCGACAAGAAAGGCTTATGGGGAAAGCTTGGTTAGAATTGGTAAGGACAACCCGTCGATTGTGGCTCTTGATGCGGAGGTTAAAAACTCGACTTTCGCTCAAGAATTCAAGGATAAATTTCCAGAGCGGTTTTATGAGATGTTTATCGCAGAACAAAACATGGTGGGGGCAGCACTTGGCCTTGCGAAGATGGGCAGAGTGCCGTTTGTTTCAACATTCGCGGCTTTTTTTACTCGGGCGTATGACCAGACTAGGATGAGTTCTTACAGTTTGGGCAATATTAAATTTGTGGGTAGTCACGTAGGAGTTTCCATCGGTCAGGATGGTCCATCGCAGATGGGACTTGAGGATTTAGCGATGTTTAGAGCAATTCAGGACGCAATCGTCTTTTGTCCTACAGATGCGGTGTCTTGTGCGCGACTAGTTGAAATTGCTGCTGCAAATTTCGGCATTTTTTATATTAGAACCCAAAGACCGGCAACACCAGTAATTTATAAAAATGATCAAAAATTTAGAATTGGTGGAAGTAACGTGGTGAAATCCACTAGTGATGATAAAATAACCATTGTTGCTTGCGGCATAGCTTGTATTGAAGCTTTGAAAGCTGCAGAGAAACTTTCCAAAAATGGCATCGGAGTGCGTGTGGTTGATGCGTACTCTATTAAACCTATTGACAAGGAAGGTTTGAGGGTTGCTGCTTATGAAACAGGAGGCTTGATAATTACCTGCGAAGATCACTATTTACAGGGAGGCTTGGGGGATGCAGTTTTAGATGCGTTTGCAGATGATAGGTCGGTTGCGATTTATAAAATTGGGGTTTCAAAAATTCCCATGTCTGGAACGACTCACGATCTATTAAAATTTGAGGGAATAAATGCAGATTCAATTGCAGATAAGGTTTTGGCGATTCTTGGATAGTTATTCAAAGGAGATAGTCGTTGTCCGAACAACGATTTTTTTGCAAAAGCCCTGTCAGTTAAATTAGTTAACCGCTCCTGCTTGCATAAGGTTTTGCCTCTCAATCTCAAGGTCCCCCCCATTAATTCTGAGGCCTTCTCTGGCTGATAGGGCAATTCCTTCGACTAAGCTTCTTATTTTGAGTACGTCTTTTTTAAGCAGGTTGTCGACAAAGATTTCCGGACCACCGGTTAAGCTTTGGATATGAACATGCCCAAAGAAAGGACCCGCCGAAGCGTAGACACAGGCGATATCAGTTGCCATGATCGAAACCACTTTATTGGTCCACGGTCCCATTCTGTTTATCCAAACGATTCTTAGCTCTTCAACAATCAGCTCATCAGGGAATACGGTGAACACAAAAATCTGACGAAATCGACCAAGAACTCGGGACTGCCCATTTGAGCTTGCTATTGGTCTTGCCTTAGTGACATAATCAAGTCGCCAGATATCGCTTTGTGCCGGATATTTCATTTTTCACCTCCTTTCCACTCGCCAAGGGCGACAGTCAGTTTAGTCAGAATTGAATGCAGGTTGTTAAGCTCTTGCTTTGCGAGTTTATTTTTGAGGAAGCTATCAAGTTGGACGGTTTTAACCTTGATTTGTTTGGCTTTGTTTTTGCCTGCGGGGGTTAAGGCAATATGATATTTACGACGGTCATCATCAATGCTTACCCTTTTGACAAGTTTAAGCCTTTCAAGTTCGTCTATTAAGGTGACGATGGTTGCCGGCTCTAGGCGTAGTTTTGAGGCCAACTCTTTCTGGGTGATTTCTTTTTGTGAGTCACTTACCAAAAGCGCGGATGCCTGCGAATACGACAGAGAAAGAGGAGGGGATTTGAAATCAATGACTTTTTGAATCCTTTTGGCTACATCTATGGAGTGAAATATCAAAGTGTGTTCCATAGCTGCCCCTTGATGATTAGATTTCTAACAATTAGTTATCTTACTGTAAGAATTCTACCATGTTTCGTCAAGCGGCACAATATTAGCATATGAAAAAATGGTTGTCAATAATATTTGGAGTTGCTTTTTGGAATTTAGGGGTGTTTTCGACTTTTCCGATACCAGAAGTACAGCAATAAAATGCCTATCAGTGAAAACAATAAGCCTATTTGAAATTCTTTGACAAATACTTTAGGGGGTTCTTCTAGGTTGTCAATTTTTTCGCTGTCCAGTTTGAGAGGTGTGGTTAATTGGTATTTTGAGCTTTGCCTAACATTTGCGACTACCTGACTGCTTGGCTTGGTAATTATGTATTTTGTCAAAAGTAATTTTTGTTGTAAAAGTATCGATATCAGAATAATAAAAAAGGCGGCGACCCTAACCGATTTTTTCAACCTTTTAGTAATGATTTCAAAACCAAAAGCAGCAAGCGTTGAGGCGGCAAAGGTTGAAATAAGTAAAAATCTTGATGGGGCGCGAAATGGGAAGTAGTTAATGTGAGCAATAACTCTATATAGTTTGAAGTAGCCACCGAAACTTAACAGTAAGAAGAATAGCCAGATGATGTATAGACTAATAATAGTTTTATCAACTTTAGACTGTCTCCGATTTTTTGCAATTATAAATAGAGGAATTAATGATAAAAAAAACGGCAGGGTCCAAATCGTTAGATTGAGCTCCCAAAAGCCGCCACCGATCTGAGTAAAACCCAAATCGTCCCCGGGTGTCGAAATTCCGAAGGCGTATGGTCTGATGTAGGTAATTAGATGAGACGGTGGTAAGGAATAGGCGAATCGGATCATTGGATCCCAGTGAGAGCGTTCGGATAGTGCAAAGAGCTTAAAAGATGGTAGAAGTTGAGGGGCACTTAAACAGATGCCCAGGCCAACTATAACTAAAATTTTAACGAGTGAGGGCACAAGAGGTTTCTTGTTTAAAAAGGTTAGGAGTAGAAAAAATGTGAGGTAGCCGGCAATGCTAATTAGAGCGATCTGGAGATGGCCAGCGGTAATTTGGAGATAGATTAACGGTGCAAGTAAAAAGGGAACCTTATTATTGACTGTTTGTGATTTTTGTATGAAGGCAAATCCTAAAGGCACAAGGGCTGCGGTAAAAATTATAGAGGGTTGGAAATAACGAGAGATCATGTAGCCGGACAAAGCAAAAACTAGAGCACCAAAGATACTTGAGAGTTTTGATAATTGATTGACGCGAAGAAAAAGATACATTCCCAGAATAGCAAGTGCAAAATAGATTAGATAGAGAAGGTTTACGCTTACAGAAAAAGGAAATAGATAAAGAATAAGAGAGTTGATGGGTGAGAGTACGCCGGTTTCGCCCTCTGCAAGCAGTGGATATACGCCATCTTGTGCAAAGCTAACCCAATGGGGAAGTTGGAAGTTTTTTAAATACTGGGCAGTAATGTAGTACCAGGGAAGGTATTGGCTAATTAAATCTGAGGCGTAGAGCATTTTATTGGGGTTTTGGAATTTTTAAACTTGATGACAAAAATAATTAGGGCTGCAAATGAAATTAGTGTGATCAAATCGGCAGCTTTTCTTAAGGGACTTTCTTTAAAGAAAACCGCAATTTGGCTTGAGCCCGGTTCAAGATCAAGCTTGATCAGTCCGTCTTCGATTTGTATTGGATAGCTTTTGCCGTTGACTGTAGCTTGCCAGCCGGGAAAGTACATTTTGCGAATAATAATTTTTGTTTCTTTGTCAGGTGTTGTCAGAAATGATATTTTGAAAGGATCCTGAGATAAATTGGAGATTTGGACAGGTTCAGAAGTAGTCACTATCGCTCTAGGTTTAAATGTTTCTTCGTTTGACCAAATTGTGTCGTTTTCGTTTTGTGTAGTTAGATTTACCGTTGGTTGAATTTCAAACCACGGCGCTATTTTGACAAAATGTCTATTAGTATAAATTGTTAGAAAAATTAAAAAAAATGCCGTGAGATGTTTAAAAGGCAGTTTTTCTACCACGTATACAGCCAAAAAAGACGTGGCTAAAATTGTAATAAGTAGGAACCTATAGGGGTACAAGACAAAAGCAATTAACGGTAAATGTTGCCAAAACCATCTGCTTTGCTGTTGAGTGAGAAAGATAGAGATTAAGGCGAAGATTATAAAAAAGAGAAGATTAGGGCTTCTTTTTTTAAGATACAAAAATGAGCTTAATATCATGAGTAATGTTGAAACAATGCCAATCTGGAGATACGTACCTGTATTTATTCCTGCTTTCGGTATTCTGAGAAGCTGGTAAAAATCAATAAAAAAGTCTTTATATAAGGAAGTAAGAGGTTGGTCGAACTTCATATAGTGCTTTTCTAAGATTGCTGGTGCCAGTTGAAAAGAGCTTAAAAGAGATCCCCAAATTAGACCGATTACAATTAACTTAAGAGTTTGTTTATTAGGTTTAAGGATTAATAGCACGTAGAAGATAATCAGGGGTGCGAACATCACGAAAATAACCGTGTGGGAGCTAATTAAGCCGAAGATTGATAAAGCAAGTAGAATTAAAGCTTTTTGATGGCCTTTGATGATCAAATGCAAAGCTAAGAATATCGCCGGGACGAACATAAAGGAAACAGATTCCCCATATGCACCGCGCATATATAAATCTCCAAAGCGATATGGAAGGTAGCTTAATACAACTGCTCCTGTGATGGCAGGAATGGTTGAGGCGGCGGCCTTGAAGGCGTAAAAAGCGAGGATACCACTTAATAAGTAGGTTATTGACATTACGGCTTTGTATGCGAACATTGGGTCTTTTTTTAACAATATAAAAGGTTCAGCAAAATAATAGGGAATTTGATAATTGACAACAAAAAGAGGGTAGCCTATACCATCTAATATCGTAGGAGCTAGTCTAACTGGAAACTGGCCAGATGATAATGCCTCATGGAATTGTTGGATTCTTGCCGAATGGATTCGTCCATCTAGGCTTTTATAACCTTTTAGCATCAAAAATTGCGAGGGGAGAATCAAAAAAATTAATATGACTATAGAGATTAAGGTCTTATTCATAAATTGACTTGTCACAATGATAAAAGATTAGGGAAGGGACTTACAAGATAAGCTTACATTGTGATATATAACTTGAGTGATCGCCTACCGTTTATCTTTGGCACTTTTGTTAATATTGGGCTTACTTAATCCCGCCAGCGGCAATGTTATAGATACATTTATCGCGTTTTCAGTTTTGTTGCTTTCTTAATTTTAAAATCTTCAAAAGTAGTACTTTTTGGCTTGGTCATTGCCTCTTGGTTAATTTTTGCAAAAGTGCGGACTTTTGATTCGGTTATTGTTTATGCTTCATTCGCGGGATTGGCGCTTGGATATGTTTTTAAAAGGCTGAGGCTTCGTGAAAAATTGGCAGTTTGGGCTATAATTGTTGCTTTTTTGCTAGCATCTGCGGCAACAGGTGCAACTTTGCGACAAATGCTTGGCCGAGACCTGCCTTTCTACAACTACAATAATGATCCAGGGGTTATTCTTAAAACGTATCAGTTGATGAAGCACGGTGTGGATTATTACGAGGCTTTCAGACAAGCCCAGCTTGGAAGGTTTTCTCAACAGATAGTTCCCAATGACGTTTGGGGTTGGCGGTTGCCGACCATTTTTTTTATTTGGAGGATTTTGCCCGGATCACATGGACTTTCGATATATATACTTTATTTAGTTTTGGCTTCGACTATTTTATATCTTGCTTTTAAAATTGGTAGCAAGTATTTGGGTTTTCCCTTGTCAATTTTGCCAAGCTACCTGATTTTTCCTTACCTACACTTTGCAGCTCGTGATCAGATGTTACTTGAAACCGAATGGTGGTCTGCAGCCTTTTTTATTATTGGTCTTTACTTTCTTATTAATAAAAGGTGGTTTTGGACAACTTTACTGTTTTCTTTAACGGTTATGGTGCGTGAACTTTATGTTTTGCCGATTGGGCTGATGCTAGTCTATTTCTTTTTTTAAAAAAGGCGATTATTGCCTGTGTTTTTAATTCCTTTGACTGCGTTTGTGGCATTATTTCTTTTTCATATTAGTGCCGCTAGCTTTTATATCGATGCTTGGGGTACGCTTTTTAGACCAAGAGTGGTACCTTTTGGTTTGTTTTTTGTTAATCAGACGCTGGCATTTGCTTCCTGGGAATATTTGCTTTTTAATTTGCGACCATTTTTGGTTTTTCTAATAGCGGCAATTTTGGGTGGCCTCTATGT
>Ga0209541_10014584_pt1 | contig 11826 bp, 11 predicted proteins | sample RifCSPlowO2_01_FD_184027 | JGI IMG/M metagenome (GOLD analysis project Ga0209541, IMG submission 184027) | Groundwater microbial communities from Rifle, Colorado - Rifle CSP2_plank lowO2_0.1 (SPAdes) (version 2) | ecosystem: Environmental > Aquatic > Deep subsurface > Groundwater | place...
AAGTCCAATAGATAATTTACATAAAGAACACCCTAATAAAATGAAAGCCATAATAATTTTGGAAACAATTTTATTAATCGTATTTATGGTACTTTATTTTATGGGACAAAAACCAGAACCTAAAAAAGTTTATACAACAGAGGAAAAAGCTCAACAAATAGAAGAAGTAATAAAAATGAACGAAGAACAAGTTCAACTATCTCGTACACAACAGATTGATATTATGAAATATAATGCTGAAAACTAACATGTTTAATCTTAAAAAAAATCTTTCTTATTTAGCAATATTAGTCATTGGTCTCGGTCTCGGTCTTGGTTTAACTTATGTTAGTGCGGAATATACTGACCAAACAAATAATGCTCCTGGAAATAATACACCAGCCCCAATCTTAATTACTGATATATCTAATGTAGATAGACCATTTATAAAAACAGGAAAACTTGGCATAAGTGCTGGTAGTACAAATGCAGATACTACTAAATTATCAACAAATAGTATTGTTGTTGGTGGACAAACATCCGTTATTAATGGACTTTCAGTTGATGGTAGTGGAGACATCCGTGCCGAAGTTCCAAGTACTAGTAATGCACCTGCTTTCTTTTTTGGTAATCCTGGTGGAGCAAATGTTAATATTCCAAATGATGATGATTTTTGGCAATTAGCTGATCAAAATTCACCAAGAAAATTTATAGTTCGTGGTTATACAAAAGCAGCACGAGTTGTAATTGGTTCCACAACAGTAGATCCATTAAATTATAATTTATATATCCCAACATCTGATCTTAATGTTTCGCGGTTATATTCTATGAATTCTCCAAGAGAATATTGTACACTAACTGCAAATGATTTAAAAAATAAAGGTTGTCCAATAGAATTTCAATATAATTCTACAAAAAAACTTCCTACATATTTATCACAAATTATACCAGGAACTGGAACTGAAATTGTTGGTAGATGTAATCTTATAATTGAACAGGTTTCAGGGGGTCGTGGCTCAGGTACATCTAATCTTAATCTTGGTAAATGTTATTAATAAAAATTTATTAATTTTTACAAAAACTCCATATGTAGGGTTTTTGTTTTTTAATAAAAAAATGCCCCGCTATGTTAGCGAGGCTTAAAGAATTATTGTCTATATTTAATTTTTAATAAACTTTTTAGGCATATAGCCTTCAATGTTCATAAAGTATAGACCGGGATTTAAACTCGAAATATCAAGCAATCCTGTAGTTTTTTCCAAAAGGACAATTTGGCCGTACAGATTTGTAATCGCAATACTCATTTCCCTTTCGAGTCCAGAAATTGTAATTGTAGATGTTGCCGGGTTTGGATATAGATGAACTAGACTTTTTCCAATAGTATAAACACCATCAAGAGTGTCTTCAGGAATCAATACTTTTTCAACAATTCCTATCATACCTACACCTACTGCGTATTTTTTACCATCATGATTAAAAAATATATCAGTAGAACCAAAATTATCTTTATAGTATTTAGAGAGAGTGTCTCTATACCACATTATGTATTCAATAGAATTAGGTTGATTTTTGGGAATCAGAATGAAACTGTCATTTCGAAAAATACATCTCCCCTCTATTTCAGAGTATGCGGCTGTATATTCATTCAACATATCATCCCACCTTATATACGATACTTCTGTTCCTACAGAATTAATCATCCTCCAACCATTCAAGCTATCATATTGATACAAGAGATCTTTTGCTTTTATTGTTACATTGGCATAAAGTTTTCCATTTTTCACAAAAACATGAACACTGGATTGAAATCCCATTCCATTTCGGATGTCAACAATTTCCCCTGTTTGTGGATTAAGAGTCCCAACTCTACCAAGGTCACCACCTATAGCAATGAGATTCCCCCACTTTGCAAGAGAATTGATTCCAACTCCTGGAAGTAGATACTCTTGCGTAATAGAGTCTCCCTTTAAGAGTTTTATTCCTTTATTGTAATCAGCAATAAAAATTTCATCTCCAACACCTTCTAAAATAGTAGTAATAACAATAGAATCAACACCCGGTATTGTTTTTTGTGAGACCATGTTTGGAAGGATTTGAATTTCTATCAAATGTCTACGATAAGAAATCATATAAAATATATTACTCTTTGATGTACTTTTTATTAGAGCTACATCTGTGCTGTCACTTCCATTCGGGAATAGAACTTTTCCAGTTTTTAGATTTACTCCGAATACTGGAAATATAATTTGTTGATCATTCCAATAAAATTTATCACCGGTCCCTCCACCTCTATTGAATGCATTAATAACTATAACATCATTAATTAATCCAACTGGAGCACCTTTGAAATTAGAATAATTTAATCCTTGTATCGGTATCACTCGATATTGTGAATCCGGAAGTGGTTCCGCTTGTCCTTTTGATGTTAAGAGGAATAAGGCAACTAGCCCTATAACTTTTATTAAGTTTATTTTTTTCATATCAGATTTTTATTTATTACCACTATTATACCACCTTTTGGCTATAATATCAAAGTTTTGCACATGGTGGGGATAAGTCGCGAAAGTATAAGGAGTTAGTATAAGTATGAGGAAAGCAAAACTAGCTGTCAGCTGTTTGCTTTTAGCTGTTAGGTTATAGAAAAAATTAGCAAAAGTATAAGGGGTAATAGCTAGCTTTTAGCTGTTAGATTTTAGGTTAGGAAAATAAGATCGGTCAGTTTTTAGGTAAAGAGCTTATTTTTTATAAAATATATGCTATAATGTTTATATGTTAAGAGAATTAGATATAATTAAAGAAAAAGCTCCAATTCTTGCTATAAAATACAAGCTTGACCTGATGGTAGTTTTTGGTTCATATGCTTTAGGTAAGGTTAAAAAAACCAGTGATCTTGATATTGCGGTATTGGGTGATATTTCATTTGAACAAGAACTGCAACTTGCAGAAGATCTAAAAAATCTTACAAAAGTAGAACGAGTGGATTTAGTGAACTTGAATAATTCTTCTCCCCTTTTAAAAAGAAATGCTACAACTAAAGGAATTCTTATATATGAAAAAAATCCTGGATTATTTTCAACATTTAGAATGTCTTCATTTTTTGAATATGTTGAAACTGCTCCATTGCGAACAATGTCTTTTTTAAAGACAAAGAATTATATTAATTTTTCTAACCCGATTAGATTAAAAATATGATAGATAAAGAAATTGTTCAAGCAAAACTGAATATCATGCATGATAATATGATACTTATAAAAGATATTCTCTCTAAAAGTAATGAAGAACTTAAAGTATTAGATATAGAGCGTTCCGCTATGGAGCGCTGTTTTCAGCTTATTGTTGATGCTGCTGTTGGTATAAATGAGCACATTATTAGTGAAGAGAATCTAAAAATCCCAAATGATTATTATGGTACTTTTTTAATTCTTGGTTCATCAGATATATTACCAAGAGAATTTGCAGATAAAATTGCTCCTTCGGTTGGATTACGAAATAGATTGGTTCACCAATATGAAAAGATTGATATTAGTCGAATGATTTTAGATATAAGACAGAATATAAATGATTATGATAAATATATGGCAATAATTTCTGATTTTGTTGAATAAAGAGTATCTATAAGTGTATGTATAAGTCCATATACATATTGCACCTTAAATTGGCTTAAGGTATAATATAAGCATATGTTAATAAACAAACACAAAATATTTTTATTCTCTGTTATTGCTTTAATTGCAATTGGCTCTGTGACTTTGGCTAATTATGTCGAACCGACAGATATTGATTCAAGTGCTACTCCAAGTAGTTTTAACACTGGTGCTGTATTAAAAACTGGCCCAGATACAACAGTTCGTATGTTTGAAAAGATAGGTACAGGTGGCAACACTCTTCAAACAGAACAGGATTATCAAAGTTTCGGTACACTTTTAACATCTGGAATTTATTCCAACCTTGGTACACAAAGTGATAAATTTGTAGGAATTGGCTCATCAATCATTGCAGATGATTTTGTTGTTAAATCAGATTCACAATGGTCTACTGATTTTGATCAATATAAGGATAAATTTTCTTATGGTGTCTCTCCCACTGAAGCTAGAGGATTAGAGGCATTCGTAGCAGGTCGCTATATTTCAAAATTATTAATCACAGGTATAGATGATATTGATTATACACCTAAATATGATTTAGAACTTCGAGCAACATCTAGTTTTTCGCCAACTACAAATTTTGGTCTTGGTGATAGTTGTAATTTATATCCATCCGATCTTGGTACTAGTATCAGTGCTTCTATAAACTATACTGGTTGCAGAGGAGGATTTTGGGATTCTACTAAAAGTATAATGGAATATGAAATGGGTTATATAAGTATGTATAAAGCCCCAAGTTGGACTGGAACACTTGGTGCTAATAATAATACAAATAATCAAGTAGTTGGAACATGTACATTTTTTAATCCATCAGCTAATCCAACATCTAAAGGTAGATGTTATGCTAGTAAAAAAATTATAAGTACATCAACAGATGAAGAAGTTCGTTGTAACGATAACACATCAAGTGACTATGGTAAAACTTCTTGGAGTGATAGTTTAAATTTTAATTGGTGTATAGGATCAAATAATAGTCCAGGTAGTCTGGTTAATACTGGGCAATGTTTAATGGTCATTACACCTGATAAAAATTATGCTAAAAATATTAAAGTTAGTACAAATGGTTCTAGTTATTCAGCTCCTACTGATTCATCAGGCTCTTTTACTAAAAAAGGTAGTTGTAATTCCCAATGGGTTTTTGAAGTAATTGATGATTATGGGCAATACGCTACCTGGACACATTCATTGTAAATTACAAATGGATTGTGACTGACGACTACGGGCAGTATGATGAGGTAGTTTTATAAAGTTAAAAGTTATAAAGTTTATAAAGAATAGATTAGTATAAGGATTTAGTATAAGTATAAGGAAGGGCGAGATAGCTGTCAGCTGTTTGGTGTTAGCTGTTAGGTAAGATTAGTTCTCAGCTGTTAGTTTTAAGTTGTCAGCTTTTAGTTTAAATCTCAAATAGGCAGGGTTTAGGTGAAATAGAATAACTGTACAATTGCTTGACATTTGTATCTCATTTGTTAAGATATAAGTATCACAACGAAAAGGCAAGCGAACGGAGGAATACCTAAGTTCGCCTTTTCTTTTGCTCAATTTTCTCTCTTATATGGGAATTCCCAAGCTCATCAAAGTATTTAACTGTTATTGCATTAATTTAATATATGTTATAATGTATATTATATGGTTGAGATATTAAAAAAAGAAGCAAAATTTACAAAAATTGGTAAAGAACCAGTTGTTATTTTTCCTATTAAAATTTGGAATACAATGAATGAGCGTATAGAAATGCTCGAGGAGTATTATTCTATGGGGATTTCTAAAAAATATAAAAAAGATATAGCCCTTGCCCGTAAATCTAAAAATGAAATTAGCTCGGATCTTTTGTATAAGAAATTGGGGCTTATTTAATTTATGAAATATTCTTTTAAAGGTAATTCAATAAAAGAATTTTCTAATCTTGATAAACATATTCAGACTCAAATTAAGAATAAATTAGAATTTTATATGTCTTCTAACAATCCTCTTAATTTTGCTGAGCATCTTACTAATTTTGATCTTGGTGAATATCGTTTTCGTATTGGGGATTATAGAGTTTCTTTTGATTTAGAAAATAATATTGCTAAAATATTAAAAGTGGGACATAGAAAAGATATTTATAAAAATTAGTAGACCAACTACTATTTTTTTTGTAATGTTCATATTTTCTGTACTTATATGTACATAAAAGTACAACTAATGTAAAAAATAAAGTCAAGTTTTACATCTTCTCGACGCTTTGGATTCCGAGGATTGAAAGGGCGTTTTCGATGGTTGTTTCTATAGATTTTAGGATCAATAATTTTTCAGGCATGTCAGGCGTATCGTCGAGAATTTTCTCTACTGCATACCAAGAATTAAATACCGATGCAAGTTCGAGTAAATAATGTGCTATGGGGTGTACAGACAGGTGCTTGCGAGCATCATTTAAAATTATTTTATATCCATGAAGTTTACGAATTACATCCCCTGCTATGTCGCCAGAGATATTTGTTTCCCTAAATGATTCACTAGAATCATCGGGCAAAAAATCTATATTTTTTTTAATAGCTTCGCGTAAGATAGATTTTATTCGTGCAAGGGTATATAAAATATAAACTCCGCTGTCCCCTGTTATGTTTATGGATTCATTTATATCAAATGCCATATTCATGTTTTTTTCAACTTTTAATATACTAAATTTTACCGCAGCCAATGCAATTTTCTCTGTTAAATCTTTCTCCTCTGTAACCTGTAACCTATCACCTATAACCTCGTTTATCTTGCTTTTTATTGTGTCTAATAAATCATCAATTAACAATACAGTACCATCACGCGATGCCATTTTTTTAAAATTACCATCTTCGTCTTTTAAGCCCATATAACCATATGGTATATGGATAAAATCGGATAATTTACCAATACCCAATTGCTCACAAACTGCAAACATTTGTTGCATCGCCAATGATTGCTCGGGGCCAATGACCCAAACAAGCTTGTCAGCATTATATTTTTTCTTTTTTAAATCGGTCAATGCAATGTCTTGGGTGATATATAATGCTGTACCGTCGGATTTTAATAAAATAGTTTCTGGGATATTATATTTTTCTTCAATTTGAGTTAAGACTGCACCGTCATCTAATTTTTTGAAAATACCTTTACTTAAACCTTGTTCCACATAATCTTTACCGGCTTGATAATGTTCATGTTCATGCCAAATATAGTCCCATTTATTACCTAGTCTTGCCAATGTCATATTCATACCGGCATATGAATAGTCTAGTATGTGTTGCCACAGTGCCCAAGTATCTTTGTCTTTATTTTCCCAATCAATAACCATTTTTCGAATTACATCATCTATTTCAGGATTTTCTTTTATTAAATCACAACAACCAACATAACATTCGGATACAAAAACATCGGGACGCATGTTTAAATCTTGTGGTGTGTACCATGCGTCTTTATTGTTTATCCAATTTTGAGTACCCCCCCCTGCCCCCCCCTTATCAAGGGTGGGGTGAGCTTCATTCTCCACCTCTGCATCTTTTTTCTTCAGTGCTAAAAACCCATACATGGCTTTGGCTATTGCGATTCCCCTGTTATTGTCTACACAATCACGAGTTACATGTGCACCACATTGTTCGATCAAATTTGCAAGGCTCATTCCAACTAAATTATTTCGCAAATGCCCCAAATGCATAGCTTTGTTAGGATTGGGGCTGGTATGCTCGATAACCCAATGCAAACCTCTATCAGTATTTAATTTAAAAACTTCTTCGTCTTTTAAAATTGCTTGTAGCAAAATTTTATTTGCATCATTAGATAAAAATATATTTATCAACCCCGGTCCTGCAATTTCTATATCTTTAATTAAATCTTTTACTTCATTGTCATTTTTTAAATGCTCAACAATATCTTTCGCAATATCTAGTGGCTTGTCTATGTTCGGATTCCCCTCTTGAGGGGTGGTCGTAGACTGGGGTGGATTTAATTTTGCTAATCTTAGTGCAACATTAGTTGTAAAATCACCATGTTTTGAATAAACAGGTAAAGACAAATCCGCAGATACATTTTTTAGATCTGTACTACTTCCCATTCTTTCATCTATAAAAGTTTTTATAGATTTTGTTATTTGGTCTTGCGGTAACATTTAGATTTTATTGTTCTTTGAACTTTGGACTAACACAACGATTAGGATTGTAATTTGAACATTGTGGATCGCATTTGTCAGTACATGCGGGACATGAAGCTTTGATATCGAAATTTACAGTCTTAGATAATGGTGTATTATTTGGGAAATCTGTTTCTTTACAGCTAGCAACAGTATAACTATGATTAATAGGTGGAGTGGTAAAGGAATTTGCTCTAATTTCTGCGTATCTATATGTAGTTGCTATATCAGGGTTAAGGAGACTTGTAGGAGTTGGGTTATCAAAACCACCTTTACAAGTACCTGATTCTATTCCAGAGCCTTTATATCCTATGGATACTGTTTCCCCTGGTTCGTAGCAAGTCCTTCCAGGTGTTACTTCTAAACTACCACCAGTACAGCTGTGAGACAGATTTTTAGCTTGTGCCCAATATGCAACTTGGTCAACTTGTAAACATTTGAAACCATAAAGTAAATTACCAGTTTGGGATACTGATCCTGTGTTTATTGTATGGTTGGATCCGTCGGCAATTATAGAAGTTTTATCAGTAGGGCTATTATAATACCAATCTGAATCTGTATAATATCCTGTACCCGAACTTACTATACAAGAATTAGGGTAAACAGTAGTTGGGTCTATACTGTATGTAATTTCTACACCAGTATTTGTACAAGTAATTGTAGTTGGGCTTGAAGTACCTCTGTCTTTTACGCTAAATGTCATAACAGGAGCTGGAACAATAACAGTAGTTGTGTCGGTTGCGCTACCTGTAGGATCAGGATTTGGAGTAGTGTCTGTACAGTCTAATCTCCAAGTAATTATTCCACTTGTTGTTACATTAGTTTGTATATCAATTGTAGGAACAGTTTGTGTTGAAGTTTCATCACCATTTCCAGTGACTGTACCCTGCCATACAGGAGTAATATTGGATTCATTTGTATTATAAAGTTTTGCGTCACATGAAAAAGGATTGTTTCTAACTGTGTAAGTAAGTTCTACATCACCACCATAACTAATGCTATTCGTAGCATCTAATGTTAATACTGGTTTAAATCTTGTAGGTGAGACTACTGCCCCAGCATTACCCCATTCATTATCAACACGACATGCTATTCCAAATGTTGTTGTTGTTAAAATTTGTCCTATATATTGTTGTCCATTTAAATTTGTGATAATAGGATTTGTTGTAGTCCAGTTACTATTATTAGGACTAGATGTAACAATAATTTCATCACAAGATGTAACCCCTGAAATATCCCAAGTTAAAGTTACATTTTGATTATATTTAGGATTTGGTATATCGGCAACTAATGTAACTATTGGTTTTTCATTGTCACTAATACAATCTTTACCAGCACTAACGATACAAGAAACTCCGCCACCAGTTGGGTCCATTTTTACCCAACCGATACCCTGAGCGTAATTTGAATTTGATGAGTCATTATTACCACCACCCCAAGCAAAACCCTTGAATTCGTTTGTTCCTGTATAATAATTTACTCCAAAACTAGAACCTGTTAGACCTATCCAGCCATCGTAGCCACCTCGTTCAGTTTCACTTTTGTATCCTCCTGTACAATCTTGTTTGTTAAAAACATAACAAAGTCTTGCATAACCAACTAATTCATATCCCCCATTAGAATTTTGTATAAGGTGAGCATTACAAGAAGAATTGCTATTTGCATTTTTAGGATTTGATACACAAGATGTTTGCCCAGAAGGAACTTCACTATCAGTAAAACCACCAAATCTTATATAACCGTAGTTTTCACTATAAGCGTAACCTTTTAATTCCCAAGTATCACGGTCAAAATCCACATTGTATTTTTTAGTAGTGCTAGAATCTGAAAAACTAACCCAACCTATACCACCTAATTGACCATTTGTATTGTCTGCCCCCCATGCGTAGCCTTTCATACCAACACATTCATGGCTAGTATCAATTCCAATATTGGTACCATTTATGGATGTTGAACAATTTGCGGCTGATGCTGATTGGGTGCTAATAAAAACAAGGAATACAAAAGCAAATAAAAATAAGATTTTTTTCATATAATTGTATTATAACAATTTATATCCGCCCTTTGCAATAGTATTATCAATATGCTAGATTATATTTATATTAAAAGTTAATAAAGAATACAAATTAATATGTTAGACCTAAAGACAATGAAAAATGCTTTAGAAGCATTAGGAGAAGAAAGAAAGATTTCCAATGAAAAGGTTGTAGATGCTATAGAACAAGCATTTGCTGCTGCTTATAAGAAAGATTTTGGTAAAAAAGGCCAAATTATAAAGGCTAGAATGGATGTAGAGACTGGTAAATTAGACTTTTATCAGGTTAAAATTGTTGTGGATGATACCTTGGTGCGTATTGTGAATCAAGAAACCGAGCATGACGATTTTGATGAATCGGAAACACGGGTTCGTTATAATGACGAACACCATATATTTATAAATGATGCTCAAATGATAAAATCTGGAGCACAATTGGAAGATGAAATAATCTTTCCTTTGGAAGAACATATGGATTTTAGTCGAATTGCCGCCCAAACTGCAAAGCAAGTCATAATGCAAAAGATTAAAGAAGCCGAACAAGAAGTGATTTTGGAAGAATTTGGAGCAAAAGAAGGCGATATTGTAACTGGAGTAGTAGACAAAATTGAACGCGGAATGGTTTCTATTGCTATTGGGCGAGCTTTTGCCGTGATGACTCCTGAAGAACAAATTCCCGGAGAATTTTATCGTCGAGGAGAAAGAATTCGTGCATATTTGTATAAAGTAGAGCAAGGGCCACGAGGAATTTCTATAAGAGTATCTCGGACTCATCCAAAATTAATTGAATCTTTATTTGCTATGGAATGTCCAGAAATTGCAAATGGGACAGTTGAAGTAAAAGCAATTGCACGAGAAGCAGGACAAAGAACAAAGATTGCAGTTGTCTCACACGATACAAGTATTGACCCAGTTGGAGCATGTGTAGGGCAAAAAGGTGTACGAGTAACTGCCGTTATGAGTGAGCTTCATGGTGAAAAAATTGATATAATACCATGGGATGAAGACCCAGCATTGTTTGTTGCAAATTCATTGGCTCCTGCACGCGTATTTGATATTTTGATTGATGACGCTGAGCATACTGCCGAAGTTGATGTTCCGGAAGATCAATTGTCTTTAGCTATTGGACGCGGTGGACAAAATGTAAGATTAGCCGCAAAATTAACTGGCTGGAGAATTGATATCAAAGGTAGTGAAGCACAATATACAAGTCAAGAAGAAATTTTAGAAGACACTTTTGAGGAAATTAGTGAAAATGAGCAAGAGGCTAAATCCAATATTATTGGATCGCCCGACGATTCCGAAGAATCGTTTAGGGAAACAAATAACGAAGAAGTTTTAACTGTAGATACAGTTGTCGATGAATTAGAAGCTAATGCGTCAGAAGACGAAGAATAATATGAATTTATGGCATGATGTTACAATTGGGAAAAATGCTCCACAAGAATTTAATTGTATTGTGGAAATACCAAAAGGTTCACATAATAAATATGAAATTGATAAAGAAACAGGTTTAATAGCACTGGATAGGGCAAATTATAATGCATCTCCTTATCCATTTGATTACGCTTTTGTTCCGCAAACATTGTGGGAAGATGGTGATGCTTTGGATGTAGTAATTTTATCGACATTTCCATTAAATATTGGAGTTTTAGTCGCTGTCCGCCCTATTGCAATTATGGATATGAATGATTCTGGTGAAAGTGATGCAAAAATAATTGCTGTTCCTGTTAGTGACCGAAGATTTGATGATATAAATGATTTAGCTGATTTAAATAAACATACTCTTAAAGAGTATAAACATTTTTTTGAAACATATAAAATACTTAAATGTGATGATCCAGCAAAATATCCTGTAACTATTTCAGGATATCGCGGAAAAGCTGAAGCTATTGAAGCAATTGTAAAATCACAAGAGCTTTATAAAGAGAAATTCGCTCGCTAAGCTCTTCTCGAAATGCACACATAATTTTTTGGGAAAAATTTGCTCTGCTCGAAGGATGGACCTTCTGCGCAAGGCATTTCTCAAAGAC
>Ga0209541_10014586_pt1 | contig 11825 bp, 6 predicted proteins | sample RifCSPlowO2_01_FD_184027 | JGI IMG/M metagenome (GOLD analysis project Ga0209541, IMG submission 184027) | Groundwater microbial communities from Rifle, Colorado - Rifle CSP2_plank lowO2_0.1 (SPAdes) (version 2) | ecosystem: Environmental > Aquatic > Deep subsurface > Groundwater | place: Rifle...
TGGCGAGAACACCTATCTGCATGCGGAGCATGCAGGTGCCAAGATCAAGTTTTATTTCGACTCGCACGAGCTGCCCGTAGTCATCGATAAACTTGCTGCAGACGGAACCTTGCTTGATCGCGAGAGTTATACCATCTCCTCGACCTATGAGCGTTGGGGTGTCAAAAACACTCCGGTTGACCCACGCATCGTGGATCTGCCGCCACACATCTTCATCACCACTGAAGACTTTGACGCCTGGCGTGACTCGATTGAAGGCACGATGAGTTAATTTTTTACTTTTTTACTTTTTTTCCACCTTAATAGCCACAAGCTTTAAAACTGCCTTCTTCGAACTCCCACCTATGGGCCCGTAGCTTAGCTGGTAGAGCGCTGGTCTTATACGACCACATCTGGCACAAACAACAAACCCGGATGGCTAAGATCACCAGTGGTCGGGAGTTCGAGTCTCCTCGGGCCCAGTATTCTGAGCTAGTTTTCAGACTCCTCCCTCCTCCCCACAAGAGTGGAGACTTGAACTAGACAAACAAAAGTTTAACACAAAATAATTTGCTCACTCAACATACTCAATGACATCAGCCGCTTGTTTCAACGCTGCCAAGAGCTCGGCATCAAGACCATCTTGAGCGACGATGATAGAACACTCGACGTCCAGGGCACGCAGGTGCTTGAAAAACGCAATGGCAAACTTTGCCACAAGCTTTGGCGGATTGTAGACTGTAAGCCTGCTGAACGATTCAAACACCAAAAATTTTCGTTGAGGCGGAAGCTCAGCGACGATGTCTTCAACCGCAAGATTAAGCAAGGTCAAATCAGCAGGAGCAACACACACCACATTCGAAGCATCCGCGTAACCACAGAGGTCAAGCACAAACATCTTCTGAACATCAAGCCCTTTATCCTGCATGGTCCGGACAAACGTCTGGTATGGCCGTGTGACGAGCACGCAAATTCCTATCGCTTCCTTGTATTTCTGCAATGTCGAAATAAACACTTCAAAGATTTTCCCGCTTCGCGTCAGTCGAACCTTTACCGGCATGCCTACCTCTGATTCCTGATAGAGTGATGACGGACGCGGACAAACTGGAAGAGTTTTTGATGAAAACCATACTTATGCGCAAACTGGACAAACAGCAAGGCAGAACGAAGCGCGCACAAGGCGACAAGCAACGCAAGAGCATGCAACACATCAGTCATCAACGGATGTGTCAAACGACCAAGCTCTGACGCATTGGCAATCACCATGAACAACACAAGAAAGAACAGGCATCCGGCAAGCCAGTTAAAAATCTCCCTGAGCAGTCCCGGAGAAAGCCTTTTGCGCTGGATGTAATACAACACGAGCGCGATTGCCAGTCCAAGGACAACAAGTGCGTCAGTGAGAACATAAATCAACTCGGGCATACATCCTCCTTTTGCACTCTCTCTCGGGAGTGAACTATATAAATGTAGTGCGTCATCCCTCAATCACGTCCGCACACTGCTTGAGAGTCGCGAGCAACTCTGGGTCAAGACCTTCACGCGCGACAATCCAGACACAATCCATACCCAGCTCGCGCACCTGCTGGTTGAGGAAAAACGCGAACTTCGCCACGACACGCGGGGCGTTATAGAGCGCAAGCGTACCGAACGCATCAAACGCGACAAAACGCCGTTCCTTAGGCAAGGCCTGGATTGCCTCATTTATTGTGATGCTCATCAACGTAAGGTTATCAAGCGACGTGTGAATCATGTTTGTTTCGTCAGGAGAGGAACAACCATCCACAAACAAAAAACCATCGCTCTTGATGTTCTTTTTTGCAAGAAGACGCACCATTTCATCATACTTTCGCATCAGTAGGACACAAATCCCGATCTCGCCGCTCACCTTTTGCAGCTGCGTCAAAAACGCATCGGTCGTCTTCTCACCGCGCGTGATAATCAATGATACAACCATTTCCTCACCACGTCTTGGAAAATTCCAAGCTTTGCATGGGCGGCAAGCAGACACAGTACATAAGCCCCGCTATACAGTAATATCGCGGGGTGGCCAGACCAGTACGCGTGCGAGTTCACCAAAATGAAATCAAACAAAATCCTCGCCACAATCGCAAGGCTCAGCAACACCCAGGTTGTTAAAAGGCGCGTGTGGTGCACAATAAACGGAGCGATAATAAGCACCACGAGGCCAAGCAAGATGTAATCATATGACACATACAAACTGTTCAGAAAAATCAGCAAACGACCGTCATGTATCAACTGCAGGAATGGTTTGTACGCGTGCAGAACCGCGAGTCCAAGGGAAGCAGCCATTACGCCTATCACAGGAGCACGGGAAGGAAAGAACCTCGTCTCCAAAAACTGTTTGAGGCCAAAAATCCAAAACACGTACGCCAGCGTCCAAAAAATCTGCGGGACAAGAAATACAGGAAGCTGTGAAAGATGAAAAAATTCATAATACGCCCAAATTCCGTCACCAAACGCAAACAAGAAGAACGCAAGACTGGTCAAAAGCCAGCCTTTTTTTTCCAAGTAAAATGCGTGCTGCAGCTTTTTCCAGACTACAAGACAGCCTAGCGCAGCGGCAAGAGCAAGCACGACCGACAACCCATCCCCTGCCAGGAACGCATTCTGCTGCTGGGTGAGCACCACGATTGCCTGAACCACAAAAACAACCACGCCGACACTGACCAGCCATCCTGATGCACGCATGTGACCCTTTCCGCCAACCATGTTTATATACATTTATCACTCTTTGTGAGGAACAACTTACCAGCAAACTCAAAGTTAACTTTTTAAACAACAAACCATCCATTACATAATATGCCAAAAAAAGAGGTTCCCGCTCAAACAACATCCCCTACTGAAATCCACAGGCCACTCATTGACGCGGCAAAAATAAAAGAACATATCCAACAAAAACTCCAAGAAGCCCAACCTCACCGCAAGATTCCCATCAGCGGACAAGAGTATGTTGGAACAGGAGTGGTGGGACTTGATGAACTTTTCATGAACGGAATCCCCCGCGGAAGTTCTATCCTCACCATCGGGGGACCAGGAAGCGGAAAAACCATCTTCTGTCTCCAAACACTCTATCACGCCGCGAAAGCGGGAGAACGCGTCTTCTACATAACCCTTGAAGAAACACCGGAAACATTGCGCAAACACATGAAAGATTTTGGCTGGGACATAGCCCCCCTTGAAAAAAGTGGACACTTCATGATACGCAAATTCACACCCATGGACATCACTCGCCAAATAGACGCCATGATGGAACGCATCAAAGGAGAACTTCTCATCGACATCCGCCCAATGGTTATCCCTTCCGATTACAAGCCCGACCGCGTCGCCATCGACTCGCTCTCCGCAGTCGCCTCGGCACTATACGGCAAAGAAGAATCCTACCGAATCTATATCGAACAACTATTCAACATTTTCAAGGAAATAGGGGCAACGACATTCCTTATCTCCGAATCGAACGATCCTGGAGTTAAGCTCAGCAGTTCAGGCTCAGAAGAATTCCTCGCGGACGGAGTATTCATCTTCTACAACCTGCGACAGGGAAACGTGCGTGAAAGCGCGTTTGAAATCCTCAAGATGCGCGGAAGCGGCTTCAAGAAAAAAATCGTTCCTTTCCAAATCAAGACGGGACAAGGAATCGTCGTCTACCCTGAGCAAGAAGTCTTCACTTTGGCCTGAATCGCGCGATAACGGCCGTCTTCAAGTATTTGGCATGCAGTTCACGCCAGGCGTGGAGCTGGCTGCTAATTGCTCGCTGTTTCTCATGCACCTTTTCGGTCCGCGCTCCATAGGTCGACCTTCCACTTTCTCCAGAGTAATACTCTTTCTGCGCCTGCAACAGCCCCTCATGCGCGGCGGCAAGCTCGCTTTCCAGCACTCGCACCTTTTTCGCGGCATAAAAAACCCTGCCCTCCACAAATCCCCAGAGGCCAAGCACGGAAAAAATCAACAACACAACAAGCACGCTCAACCAATTATCCTCGACAAAACTCAACAGATTACGACGGGCAAGGCGGGCAAGAGCACGGTTACGCGCAGCGGCAACTTTTGCGTCTTCCAACGCGACCTCAGTCTGGTTCACCAAGCCAGGAATCAGCTCGTACTTCTCACTCGCAAATGAATCCTGCGCCTCCTGCAACAGTTCATTCACCCGCGACAGATTGATATTCTCTGCTCCTGCGATAATCTCCTCCACTCTCTTAAGTTCATCACGAGCCTCAAAAGCTTGCTCGCGCTTGTACGCAATCAGTTGCGCATAGTGGATGACCATTGAGAAATTCTGGCCAGGCTGCAAACCCTGCAAACGGGCAGACTCAAGCTCTGCAAAATATTCCTGCGCTCTCAGTATTCCCTCTTCTGTCTGGTTGAGAATCAAAGCAGTCTGGAGTAGTTTTGACGCATTCTTACCTTTGAGCGCGATTTCCATATCCTGAAGCAAGCCATCCATCAAACCGTGCGGAAAACCTGCCCGTTTCATCTGCTCGACGTGCACCGTCGCGTTCAAATACGCCTCTCGGGCATCCTCTGAAGACGCAGCGACAACCAGTGTGGAAAGCAACAAAATGAGTAACACGACCTTCATTTTTTCAACCTCTTGCGCAACACCGCAATGCGTGCGTCGACCTCAACCGTAAGCAAACGCAGACTCTCACTCTGCACACCATACCTTTTCCCCGAAAGCTTTCCTTTGACAAAATAATCTTCCTGAAGCTTTCGTAGTTCTTCTTGCAAACTTGCGCGCTCCTTAAGCTCCACTTCAAGCGCCTTTCGCGCGCCCAACATGTGCGCACGGCGCAACCGCAAACGAAGCACCGCACCGCGAACACTCTCTGTCTTTTTAACGAGCTTTTCCATCGCATCATAAAACGCATCAGAGCCAAGCTCCTTTTTCACAAAGTATTGCTCCTGAACTTCCTTCACCGTCTTTTGGACACTCACCTGCTCGCTCTCAAGGAGTTCCAAGCGATAAGCAATGTACTTCACATATATCTTCCTCCAGCCAACATAGGTTCCCGTACTTGCCGCTCCTGCAATAAGAACAATCATCCACCAATATTTTTCCACCAAACGCACTATGTTGAACGCGCCTTTGAGTTCAATGAACTGAATCGCAACCGCCTCGTCAGCCCGAGCAAGCGCCTTCTCAAAATCCTCAACCTCAAACGCTTTCGCCGCCAACGCAAGGATTTCTTCTGTTTCCCGGACATCGAGCCCGTCATCCTTTGCCTGCGCGATGCGCTCTTTAAGCGCTTCAATCGCGGCTCCCGCCTCAAGCTCTTTCTCAAGCAAAATCTTGAGCTTTCCAGCAATATAGACCGCGTCCTCATAATTCTGCGCGTACATCGCGTTCCGAAGAAGCTCAAGCAAAATATCGGCCTTGGCAGTTGGATATTTCTTCGCAACAACCTGCTCGTACAAACCCTCAACCCCAACAAACTGTTCCTTGGCCTGGGCGGGACTCACCTCACGAATAACCACACGAATCGTCTTGTACTCAATCACGCTTTTCTTAAACGTCTCTGCGAAAGGAACCCCTGCTTTGTACACTATACCTTCAGATTCCAGCTCTGAAGTAATTGCGAACGTGATGTTAATCTCTGAACGGTTCGCGTAGAGCGGAGCGGCAACTTCAACCTCAAACACCTTGCTTCGCCCAAACAATATAGTCTCAAGCACTTGAGGATTCCACTGCACATACCTTGCAAGCGCTCCCTCAACATCAAGAGAAACTTTCTTCATCAACGAATTGTTGTAAACATTTGTGACAAGCAGCGGAAACACAATCCGCGAGCCACGCACAACTTCAATAGTTTCATTGGTGACCAGGACCGCGTGTTCCGTGGACTTTCCAAAAGTTCCTGGAGCCACACCACCTGGACCACTTGAGCCAGCACCTCCCGCTCCACTTCCTGAACTACCCGACCCACTAGAACCCCCTGAACCCTGCTTCCCGAAGACCCCTTGCGCTGATTCGACAAGCACTTGCCCAGTCGCGTTCAACGTCAAATTCTGCGAAGAAAGCACCGTGCCTGAATTGTTAACTCCATCCACGCTCGCGAACACACTCTTATACCCGGTCGCAGCAGTCGTTGGGATTGCAACAAGCACGTTCAAAATTTCAGTGTCATTTGGCTCAAGCACACTAAAACTCGCGCTCGTACTTCCTCCCTGCACTGTCCACTCCGAAGGAAGCGTGATATTCAAAGTAACATTACTTGCGTTTCTGGTCCCAATATTCTTCACCTGCGCTTGGATTGCGACACTAGACTGTCCCTGCGTGACTGAAACAGGAATGGTCGTGAAATTGGTGAACAGGAACGCGTCATCGACTGTGACTATGATAAAGCTCACATTAGTCTGGCTGAAATCGCTCCCATTCACATCTACAAATATGTTACTTGTTCCGGCAGAGGAGTTGATGGTAAGGTTATTGAGCAAGACTCCCGAACTTAATGGAACGCTGACGTTGACCTGAATGTACCTTAACTGACCGCCGTTGATGGTAAAAGCAGACTCGTTGAATGCAGTTCCATTCAATGTAGAACTTATGTTAAACGACCTGCGATAGTCACCACTGTTGTTGATGACCAGCGTCCCCAAACTTATATTCTGACCAGGGGTTGCGACAAACGCGCCAAGAGAGGACGGCTGAATCCAATTGTTATCAAGCTCAACTGTAAAGTTCACCGCCGTCGAAGTCCCCTGATTCCCGAACGAATCATTTGCGACAATGAACGCGCCATACGCTGCGCTTTCCGTCACATTGACCGTCGCGTTAAACAAACCCGTGCTCGCATTCAACGTCATGGTTGTGTTCTGCACAGCGTTGCCATTTCGCAAAATATGCAGAACTACTGTATCCACTGAGGTATAATTATCACTCACATTTGCGGTAAAGACAACCGCCGCTCCCGGGTCAAGCCCTGCAGAGCTGTTGGGATTGAGCGAGAGCGAGTTGAACTCAGGACTTGTCGAGTCAACAACAAATATACGCGTCTCGCTCGCATTGGTGTTTGCGGAAAGGTCAGTACACGCAACGTTCCAGGAATGATTCCCTTGCGCGAGTCCTGTCCCGCTAAAGTTAAGCAAGGTGTTATTCTGAACACTACTGTTTGTCATATTTGTAGAACTGTCAATCGCAAGCAGGCAAGTGAAATTTGCAGATGAATCGTCCGTAACATTTGCGCTGAATACCTGCGTAGATATCGTCAGGTTGGTACGGTTCAACGGACCACTTGATACGACTGAAGGAGCAGAACCTGCAATGACTGTTGTCAAGACTGAAACATTCACTTCAGATGACTCGCTTGAACCATTCACAAAAGACACGTTGACCGAATTATTCAATTGGGTCGCGTTCGCAATTCCTGTTGTAGTATTCAGCAGTATAACAACAACTGCAGAGCTATTTATCGAAAGGTTACCCAGATTAAACGTGGAATTGCCAATTGAAGGAGCGGGCGATGCGTTAAGGAAAGTTGTATTTGAAGGATAACTTTCCACAAGGGTCGTGTTGTAAGCGATATCATAACCTGCGTTCGTCACATTCACCGTATAGACCAGAGTTGCGCCTCTGAAAACTGGATCAGGAGAGTCAGAATGCGTCACTACAATGAACGGGAAACCACGGACAGTGGTGAGCACACTTGCAACAACACTCGTGTTTGAGCCCGACGCGTTTCCAAACGAAAGCACACCTGACAAGTTCAGACTTGTCCCATTCTCAACCGCGCTGGTTACATTGAGCGTCAGATTCACCAGCAAGGTCTGGTTGGGAGAGAAATTACCCACTGTGAAATTGGTGTTTCCCAACACCGGAACCGGCGCGCTCGCGTTGAAAATCGTTCCAGTCGGATAGGTCAACACCAAGGTGGAATTGAACGCAGTATCATCACCTGAATTATTGAGCAATACTTGGTAAAGAACACTCTTGTTCACTAAAACAAAATCAGGAGTATCGTTAACACTCGCAGTCATGCTTGGAAATCCACGCACCAATGTGAGCGTACTTGCGCTGATGGTCGTCGTCAACCCTGCCACATTCGAAAAGTTAATCGCCGCAGTATTGTTCAATGACGTCGCGTTGGAAGCGGTCACGTTCACAGTGATGTTAACAGTCGTACCCGTCCCTGCAGTGAGATTGCCAAGTATAAAAGTACCATTCCCTGAACTGGAACTTGGAGAAGAGCTATGGAAAACCACTCCTGCAGGATATGACTCCACCGCGCTCACGTTGTACACTCCATCGCTTCCTGTGTTGTTGATAGTTATTGTATAATTCAGCTGTGCCCCCCGCACGACAGGATCAGGAGAGTCACTCATGTTCGCACTCACATTCGCCACAAACGTCGCCTGCGCGGTCGTCAACGTACTGTTGGTCACCGAACTATTCATGCCCGAAGCATTCCCAAACGTGACCATATAGGAATTATTGAGCGTTGTACCGTTCGCCACACCTGAACTTACGTTTACTGTGATATTGATTGTGGTCGACTGGTTCGGCGCAAGCGTACCAATTGTAAATGTCTCATTCCCCGAACTTGGCGAAGGAAAACTATTGTTAAACACAACACCCGAAGGATACGACTCCAACACGCTCACATTGAACGCAGTATCATCACCTGAATTGTTCACCGTAATGTTATACCTCAACGTACTTCCCACCATAACTGGACTAGGAGAATCAGTCATGCTCGTACTAATTCCCGGAGTTCCCCTCACCAGCGTAAGCTGACTTGTGGCCTGCAAAGTCGCTTGACCAGACGCGTTCGTAAACGTGACGTTCGCCGAGTGGTTCAAAAGCGTACCATTCCATGATGAAAGACTCACATTCACCGTGATGTTAATCATGAACACGCTTCCCGCGCTAATGTTTCCCAAACTGAACGTGATGTTTCCAGCAGCTGATGGAGAAGAACTATCAAACACCACACTTGATGCATAGGTAGAATTCACCGTCACGTTAAACGCAGTCTCTGTTCCCGTATTGTTCACAATGATTGTGTAATTCAACTGGCCCCCGCGACTCACCGGATCAGGCATATCAGAGATGCTGAACGTGACATTTTGAAGCGACGCGGTAGCCGCGTATGTTGTAAAGCTGCTCACGTTGAAAGTGAAGACATTGCTTGCAAAACTCACGTTAACACAACGCGGCGAAGTACAATCGATAAAGCTACCGTTATCGTTCTGATCATAAAGCATCGCAGGACTGGTGAAATTAATGCTGAACAAAGCGACTTGCGCGGAAACGTTCAGGAACGAAAGATTGGTGCTGTTGACAAACGTCCTATTCGAAGTCAGAGCGACTTTGGTCGAAGTGATGTCGTGCGTCCCTGTCATCGTCACAACTCCAGGATAAAGCAGGCTACCAGTTCCGGTGACGAAAGCAGTATTAGTAAAATTCGTCGCAGCACTTACACTCGCGTTAATCCATTGCACAGTACGCAAACTAATATTCTGGAACGTGTTGTTCTCACTTGAACGAATCTCCACTCCATAGCTTGAGGTTCCCGATGTGTTCAGCGCAACATTCACGAAACTATTCCCGTGCGCTGCCTGCACCAGAATCCCGGTGTTGTTGGCAGAACCGTTCGCACTCGCAGTAAGCTGTGTGAAGTTATTCCTTGAGGAATTTATCAGATAAACCACTGTATTGTTTCCCGCGCTGCCATTACTGCGCAGCGTCAGATTCACCAGCGTGTTCTCAAACGAGTGCAACATGAACAGCGCATAATTATCATTAGTACCATTCGTCTGAACAGTAAGATTGGTCAGCGAGCTTTGATTGGTCCTCGTCAGATTAAGCGCTACACTTTCCCCGCCCACAAGAGAAGAATCTATGAGAACACAGTTCTTAATCGTGACATTCACTTTATCGCTGGCAGTTATTCCAGAAGCGGCCCCTGTGCCTGAACTGTCATAACGGATGGCAAATCCATTACAGTCGAGCATGATGTTGTTTTCTCCAAACGAAAGGCAACTACCTGTCGCAGAAATGTTCTGTGCAAGCGTCGTATTCGCAAGCAGTACTGCTGGACAAGAAGTCACGTTTGCGATGGTAAAAAAGCCAGAGGTAAAATTACTATTGTCGTGCGTGCTCGTATCATTTGCCTCAACCGAAAAGTTATACCTTCCCAGCGTAAAGGTAGTGTTGGTGAAATTCAGCGCGTACAAACCAGACGTCGAGTTCCCTTGCACAAGCGTCAGGTTATACTGAAGCAAGGTTCCATTTGGCGCGTATATCGTGATGTTCACCTTGTCCACCTGATAGTTGTCCGAAGCGTTCACCGTGATGTTGATGATGTCGCTTTGGTTGAACGACGCACCTTGAGGAACACTCAACGTCAGGTTCGGAGCAGGATCAAATGCGTTCCAGACAAAGTCCGCGCACTGCGTCGTCCCACCGCCACACGACACGGTCGTTTCCAAAAAGTAATTCCCTCCGGAACTCACCACCCACGAAGTTCGGTTCCAGAGCGCGGAATGCAAGTCATCGTTTCCTCCAGCATCCAATGTAAGAACTTGAATTTCTGAAGTGAACGGATTTATGTAAGCTTCCAAACGCTCGATGCTGGGTCCTCCCGTGACTGTTTCAGACCGTTCAGGGCTTGCCAAACTTGAAACAGACCAAGACGTCTTGTTATACCTTGCAAAAGAAATCAAATCATCAGTTGGCGCATTCGCATCAACAAAAACAAAGGTCGCATTCCTGCCATCCACTGACCAAACACAGCCAACATTGCGCGCAGGAGCAGTATTGGGCTCAACCGCGGCAATTTCCGAGGGAGCAGCAGGAGAAGTCTCCACCGCGGTGCCATTCCAAATCACGGCGTTCACATCATCAGTTGAGTCGGAAGAAATAAATCCAACATAATTTGAAGTCGGGTCAGCACAGAGCTTGAACTCAGTTGGACTTCCACCATCAAGCGTGAAGAAATTACCAGCCGCGCTCCAACTTCTTGTCCCCCCATTGAATGTTCTATACTGAATCGACGTGCTACTATTCTCACGGTAAACAACTAAACCATTCCCGTTGGACTCCCAGACAAAGTCAAAGACCTCATCGGTTGTAACTCCGGTATCTGTTGTAATAGTAAAGCCAGTCGCGTTTACAAACGAGCTGCCGTTCCACAAAGTCGCATACAAGTCATTCAAACTGTTCAGTGTGAGAATCATCACTTCATTTGTGCTCGAACGGGAAACTGCGCGAATCCATTGGACTCCTCCGCTCGAAGAGATATTGAATGTCTGCTCTGCATCAAGCGTGGTGCCATTCCAAACACTGAGCGCCACCCCTGTGTCACCCGAAGCACTTGTTTCGAACACTACAACCGCATTACCTGAAACATCTTCAACTCCGATATCAAGAGAGCGCAGACCTGTGTTGGGAACATCTGCCGAAAGGTTATATCTTATGGTCCAGTTAACACCACCAGATGAGTTGAAGCCCTGACCAACCTGGAGCGAAACATTCGTATCTGTACCTATAACTCCTGAGAAAAATTGGCTATCAAACTCATGACTACTTCGCAACACGACCCATGACGCTTCTCCTGTATTCGCAAGCGCCGTGGTCTCACCCGCCCATTGCTGAGTAGTCATGTTCCAGTTGCGATAGCGTGGAGAAACAGTTCCACTCTCTGAGTAAACCGCAACCCCTGCCGTTCCATTCGCCGTAGCCGCTTCGTCATGAATATATTCAAACTCCATGAATGGAAGTTCTTGCGAAATCAAACAGTCATCATCTGGGCTACAGACTGGCGGGAGAAGACCTACAATGCGCAAATCGAACGTATCTGATGGACTTGAAAGATTTGAAAGCT
>Ga0209541_10014587_pt1 | contig 11824 bp, 12 predicted proteins | sample RifCSPlowO2_01_FD_184027 | JGI IMG/M metagenome (GOLD analysis project Ga0209541, IMG submission 184027) | Groundwater microbial communities from Rifle, Colorado - Rifle CSP2_plank lowO2_0.1 (SPAdes) (version 2) | ecosystem: Environmental > Aquatic > Deep subsurface > Groundwater | place...
CGGAGCTCGCGGCCGACATCATCGACTCCGGCATCACCATGACCGGCGGCAGCAGCCTCTTGCGCAACTTTGCCGAGCTGGTTTTGCGCCGCATCGGCGTCAAGGCGGCCGTCGCGGACGACGCGCTGTATTGCGTCGCCAAAGGCACCGGTATCGCGCTTAACCATTTGGACACGTACAAAAAGGCCATCATCGCGAAGCGGTAACACCATGCCAAGGCACCATGCGTACTATATAGAGGACTCCGCGTCTGCTTTTGACGCGTACAAAGATTTGATTAAGCCTTTTTGGTCGGGCAAGTTTGAGCGGTTTGGCATCGACGACGCGCGCGCGCTGATTGCCCTTGCGAGCCTGAAAAATTTTAATGAGGCCGTATTTTTTGTATGCGCGGCGTCGATAACAAGCGACGCACAGCAGGCGCTGCTCAAGCTGTTTGAGGAGCCGCAAAAAGGTACTACGTTTATACTCTTGGCGCCCCACGGGTCGCTCCTGCCGACCCTGGGGTCGCGCATGTTGCCGTATCCGGAGTTATCCACAGTTGCCAAGGACTCTCCTTGGCAGGAGGTGGAAGTGAGGAAGTTTTTAAAGATGCAAAGCAAAGAGCGCAGTGAGATGATTGCCAAGATGCTCAAAGAGGAAGAGGGTTTAAAAGAGCGCGTGCGCGATTTTATAAACGCGCTTGAAATAGAGTTGTCGAAAGACGTAAAAAAAAATAAGCAAGGGCTCGAGGACATAGCGATGGTGCGCGATTATTTAGGCGACAAAGCGCCGTCGCTCAAAATGTTGCTCGAGCATCTGGCATTGTCTTTACCAACCGTATGATGCGTAAAATTTCGCATGTGCGAAAATCTACACAGTTCCTGCAGCGCAAGGCACGGATTTTAAAACTCGATAAGGCGCTTAAAAAGCTTTTTCCTGTTGCAAATATAGAACTCAATTTCAGCAACCCTCTGGAACTTTTGGTGGCGGTGCAGCTCTCCGCGCAGTGCACCGACAAAATGGTCAACACAATTACGGAGAAGCTGTTTAAAAAATATAAGACACTCGAGGATTATGTGCGTGCGGGCAAGACGCAAAAAGCGGTCAACGAATTTGAGCGCGACATATTTGCCTCGGGCTTTTACCGCAACAAGACCAAAAACATCCTCGCCGCCGCCGCAATGATTAAAAAAGAGTTCGGCGGCACCGTGCCGGACACCATGGCGCAGATGCTGCGCTTGCCGGGCGTGGCGCGCAAAACAGCGACTGTGGTGTTAAAGGAGGCGCACGGCGTGGTGGCGGGCGTTACGGTGGACACGCATGTCATACGGTTTGTACAGCGCTTCGACCTGTCGGATTATAAAAATCCGGTGAAGATAGAACAAGATTTGATGGTGCTCCTGCCCAAACGCGAGTGGGGAAGTTTTACCCACCGGGTTATACACTACGGCCGTTACCTCGCCCCCGCGCGCAAGTATGACACCACCACAGACCCGCTGATAAAAATTTACCCGCCTGCCGCAAAACGGTTTAGAGTCTAGAGAGGTTTTTTGCTATACTAGACCTATGTCATACGATTTTAAACCTTTCGAAAAGCGGATTAAGGAGATAGAGGAACGTGCCGTCAAAGAGCTCTCCGGCATACGCACCGGCAGGGCGGCGCCGGCTATTTTGGACGTTGTGTTGGTGGAGAGCTACGGCACCCGCGTGCCGATAGTGCAGATTGCCACGGTCAATGTCGAGGACGCCCGGACAATCCGTATTACGCCGTGGGATATGGGCAACGCAAAGGAAATCGAAAAGGCGATTACGGTCGCTAACCTCGGCCTTTCTGTCGGCGCCGACGAGAAGGGAATCCGCGTGTCCTTCCCCGAGCTGACTTCCGACCGCAGGAGCCAGCTGTTGAAGCTTGCTAAAGAAAAGGTGGAGGAGCTGCGCACCGAGCTGCGCGCTGCGCGCGACCATGTGTGGAACGATATCCAGAAACAGGAAAAAGATAAACTTATGACCGAAGACGAGAAGTTCCGCTCCAAAGACGAGATGCAAAAGCGCGTCGACGCCGCAAACAAAAACTTTGACGGCGCGCTCGAGCGCAAAGAAAAAGAAATTTCAAGCTAATGTCGCTCTTTATATTCATCGTTATTTTGGTGGCGCTTATCTGGGTGCACGAGCTCGGGCACTTTATCGCGGCCAAGCTTTTTGGCATCCGGGTGGACGAATTTGCCATCGGATTTCCGCCGCGGCTTTTCAGGGTCAGATACGGCGAGACGGAATACACGTTTAACCTGCTGTTGGTCGGCGGATATGTGCGCATACACGGCGAGGACCCCTCCTCCGCCGAGGCTACGGAGGGCACGGCCCGTGACAACCGGAGTTTTGCAAATAAACCAAGGCTGGTGCAGGCCGCAGTGTTGGTGGCCGGCGTTGCGATGAACTTATTAGTCGGATGGCTCGCGCTTTCCGGAGGCTACATGGCGGGGATGGCCGCCGTACCCGGCACATCGGCGTTCGGCACGGTGCGCGACGCGCGCGCGACCGTTACGCAGGTCCTCCCGGAGTCTCCCGCCGAAAAGGCCGGGATGATGGCGGGAGACAAAATAGAGGCTCTGCAAACCGGCGCGCAAAAATTCGAGTCGCCGCTGACCGCGGAAAACATAACGCGTTTTATCGGCGGACATCAGGACGAATCGTTTGTAATTATTGTATCGCGCAGCGGTGTTGAAAAAGTTTTTATCGCAAAACCCGCGGACGGAATAGCCCCCGGCAAAAAAGCGCTCGGCATAAGCATGGCGGATGTCGGCGTTTTGCAGCTACCGGTGCACCTCGCGCTCCTGCAGGGCGCTGTCTCGGCCAAACAGGTGACCGTTTCGACCGCGCAGGGGCTCGGTATCTTTTTTTCCCGGCTGGCGCGCGGTGTGGCCGACTGGGGCTCTGTCGCCGGCCCCATCGGCATAGCCGGCGCGGGAGCGAGCGCCGTGCAAGAGGGCTTTGCCGCCGCCGCTTTTATAACCGCGCTGATATCAATCAACCTCGCCATCATAAACTTGATTCCGGTGCCGGGGCTAGACGGCGGACGCTTGCTGATAGTTGTTATCGAGGGCATTCTGCGCCGCCCCGTGTCTCCAAAAATTGTTACCGCGCTGTCTCTTGCGGGCTTCGCGCTCCTCATCGCGCTGATGCTGACCGTGACCTACCACGACATCGCCAAATTGGTTGGATAAAAAAACCGCCGCCCGGGTGAGGGGCGGCGGGAAGCGGAAACCGGTCAGTTTTTCTTGAGTTCCGTGATAACGACTGTCCCTTGGAGCGGAAGCGCCGTATGGTAGACGATGGCGTTCTTGAGGTCGTATACGAGCCTCGGCTCGACCACCAATCGGTGTGTTGCCGGTTTTGTAATCGGCCGCAGGTCGACGTAGAGGAACGACCTGCCGTCCGCATGCTCCTTGCGGAACACTTGCACCGAGGCGGTGATAGTCTTGCCGCAGTGCTGCGCGGGGTTGTCGTCGTGCACGAACAGATTTATTACGCCGCCTTTTACCTGCCGGATAAACTGGATGAACTTGATGTTCTCGAACGCGCCTTCGCGGCAGACGCCGGGTATCTTGATTTCGATAATCCCGCCTTCCCACAGCAGCTCGCGCTTGAGTACGTCGACCGGCTGGCGGACTTGAACTCTCGGCTCTTCCGGCACATCCGGAGCGGACGAAAGTCCCGCGGAGCGCAGGGCAGTTTGCAGACTAGCCATAGTGAACCTCCGTTGGATTGGAACAGGGAAACTGCCCTATAGGGTATCATATTTAAACCTAAAAGTCAAGTATATGGTTATTACCGTGTTTTGCCTTTACAATAGCTTTCATGCGGCAATCACAGATTTTCACTAAGACACGGCGGGAGGCGCCGTCTGACGAGGTTTCCAAGAACGCGCAGCTGCTTATCCGCGCGGGCTTTATCAACAAAGAGATGGCGGGCGTGTACGACTTTTTGCCGCTCGGGTTGCGCGTCCTCAATAAAATCATCGGCATTATCCGCGAGGAAATGAATGTAATAGGCGGGCAGGAGCTGTTTTTGACCACTCTACAGGAGCCGGCGCTGTGGCAGAAAACCGGCCGGTGGAGCGACGACACAATCGACGTATGGTTTAAAACCAAACTTAAATCCGGAAGCGACATGGGCCTGGCCACTACGCACGAAGAGCCGCTCACGCAGTTGATGAAGGGTCATATATCGTCGTACAAAGACCTGCCCAAGTATGCGTACCAGTTTCAGACCAAGTTCCGCAACGAGCTGCGCGCCAAGTCCGGCATTTTGCGCTCGCGCGAATTTATCATGAAGGACCTCTACTCCTTTTCCCGCAATGAGGAAGAGTTCCGGAAATTTTATGAGGAGTGCGCCGCCGCGTATCTGAAAATTTTTGACCGCGCGGGCATAGGGAGTAAAACATACCGCACGTTCGCGAGCGGCGGCTCCTTTAGCAAGTTCAGCGACGAGTTTCAGACCGTGTGCGCCGCCGGCGAGGATACTATCTACATCAACGAGGGGCGCCGGCTGGCGGTTAATAAAGAGGTGTACAACGATGCAACGCTCAGCGAGCTCGGTCTGCGCAAGGAAGATATGCGCGAAGAACGGGCGATAGAGGTCGGGAACATCTTCCCGCTGGGGACGCGTTTTTCGGAGCCGCTCGGGCTTGCATATAAAAACGAAGCCGGAGAAAGTGTCCCGGTGTTTATGGGCAGCTACGGCATCGGCCCCGCGCGGTTGATGGGTACGGTGGTCGAGTCTTTGGCGGATGATAAGGGTTTGGTGTGGCCGGACGAAATCGCGCCTTTTGCCGTGCATTTGGTACAGCTCGGCGATGATGCCGAAGTGCAAAAAGAGGCCGAGGAGTTGTACCGCGAACTGAACGGAGCGGGCATCGAAGTGCTGTGGGACGACCGCGACGCGCGCGCGGGGGAAAAGTTTGCGGACAGCGACCTTATCGGCATACCGTTGCGCGTGATTGTCTCGCAAAAATCTCTTGCCGAAGGCAAGTTTGAATGCGTTCTGCGTCAAAGCGGCACCACGGCGCATCGGACTCTCTCCGAGCTCATAGCCTCTTTGATAAATGATTAGACAGCTTAAAAATAAATTTCTGCCGCTCATATCCAACGATATCGGCGTAGACCTCGGGACAGCCAACACGCTGGTGTACTTGCGCGGCAAGGGCATCGTCGTAACGGAGCCGTCGGTAGTGGCGGTCAACCAAAAAACCGGCCAGGTGGTCGCGGTCGGCACTGCCGCGCGCGACATGCTCGGCCGCACGCCTGCGCACTTGGTGGCGGTAAAGCCGTTGGTAGACGGAGTCGTCTCGGACTTTGAGGCGACCGAAGAGATGCTCGCGTATCTGATGAACCGCGCGCAAGTACTGCAAAAAAAGATGCTGGGGCCCCGCGTGGTCATCGGCGTGCCGAGCGGCATCACCAACGTCGAGATGCGCGCGGTCAAAGACGCGGCACAGAATGCCGGAGCGCGCGAGGTGCATATTATAGAAGAGCCCATAGCCGCCGCGCTCGGCATACGGCTTCCGATACGCGAGGCGGTCGGCTCTATGCTGGTTGACATCGGCGGCGGCAACACGGACATCGCGGTGCTGAGCCTCGGCGGCATTGTCCGCTCCAAAAACCTGCGCATCGCCGGCGACAAGCTTAATCAGGACATCATCTCCTATGTCCGTTCGGAATTTAAAATTTTGATAGGGGAAAAGACCGCCGAGGCGGTCAAAATAGCAATCGGCTCGGTGCTTGAGGGCGCCGGCAACTCCGAGGCGGCTATCCGCGGACGCGACCTTATTACCGGCCTGCCGCGCGAGGTCGTGCTCACCGACTCCGATGTGCGCGAGGCAATTTCTCAATCAATCGACACGCTGGTCGAGTCTGTGCGCGAGGTGCTCGAAACGACGCCGCCGGAAATCCTCTCCGACATCATGCGCGGCGGGATAGTGCTGACCGGCGGAGGCGCTTTGCTGAAAGGTCTCGACTCTTTGCTTTCGGAATGGCTCAACGTCCCGGTGACAGTCGCCGATGACCCGCTGACGGCTGTCGCGCGCGGCACGGGCGTTATTTTAGAAAATTTGGAACTGCACCGCGATATGCTTACCGAGCATGATGATGATATCGAGTAGAACATCCGCCGGCGCCGCGCGCTCCAAACGGGTGCGTCTTTTCGGCATTGTCGCGGTGCTGTTGCTGATAGGAGCCGCGGCGCTGTGGCGCGCGCCGCTTTCCGGAGCTCTATGGAGCCTGCTGGCGCCGGTTATGGGCGCGCGCTTCGGCGGCGGTACGGCGCCGGCCGATCAGGCTATGATTGCCGCGGCACAATCGGACCGCGACGCGCTGTATCAGGAAAATATTGAGTTGAAGGCGCGGCTCGGCCGCGACGCGCGCGTAAAGCGGATATTGGGCGCGGTGCTTTTGCGCCCTCCGGCAACGCCGTATGACACGCTGGTTATCGATATCGGAGAAAATGACGGCATCGCGGCCGGCGACGCGGTTTCGGCGGGCGGTACGACCGTGATAGGCACGGTGTCGCAGGTATACGCGCGCGCCGCGCGCGTCACGCTGTACTCCGCGCCGGGGCAAAAATATGACGCTCTTTTGCGCCCCTCGACTTCGCTCGGGACAGGCGGCATGGTGCCGCTTGCGGTAGAGGGCCAAGGCGGCGGCTCGCTGCGCGCGCATGTCCCCGCGGGCACCGCGGTATCTTTAGACGATGTCGCGATTCTGCCCGGTATCGTGGGAGGGCGCAGTGCCGTCGTGTCGCGTGTCGAGCACGCGGACGGCGAGTCATTTATTACGCTATACTTTTCATTACCGGTTAACGTTTCGTCATTGAGGTTTGTAGAGGTGTGGAAACAAACAACCCATGTCACACAGTAGCCGCTTACTATACGCAATGACTTTTATACTCGCCTCGGCCGGGTTCCTTTTGCCGTTCTGGCCGCTGTCGGTTGCGGGAGTGGCGATAGCCACGCTCTCCGGCAGGTGGGTCTTTGCCGTTATCATCGGGCTCCTTCTCGACATCGCGTGGGGCGCGCCTACCGGCATCTACCGCTACATCTTCTTTCCGTTTACTGTTTTGGCTCTCGCGTGCATGGTCGCCCGCCACTACGGCACCCGCTACTTTTTTGACCGCAACCGCCAGGAAAAGATATGAAGAAGCATCGGCACAGAGAAATTGACCCCGATGAAATTTTATTAGATTCAACCAACGCCGGAGAGTTTGATCTCGACCAGTTTGAGGGCCGTATCGAGCGGCCGCTCTCTGCGCGCTCGTTTATCGCCGCCGGCGTCGTGATAGGGCTTGTCGCGGTTATCCTTTTAGGCCGGTCGGTCGACCTGCAAATTATCAAAGGCTCCGCGTATGCCGCGCAGGCGCGGGAGAATCAGCTCGAGCGCAAGGTTATATTTGCGGACCGCGGCGTACTGGAGGACCGCGTCGGACGGGAGCTCGCGTGGAACGAACGCGCGTCGGTCGAGGATGATTACTCCATGCGCGTATACGCGGCGTACCGCGGGCTCGGGCACGCGATAGGATATGTCAAAGTGCCGGCCAAAGACTCTTCCGGATTTTATTATCGCGACACGTATATCGGCGTCGACGGCGCGGAAAAAGCTTTTGACGGATTACTGAAGGGCGATAACGGGATTACGCTCACCGAGACAGACGCGCGCGGAAAAGTTGTTTCGGAATCAAAAGTGAGTCCGCCTGCCGTCGGAAGCAAGATAGTGTTGTCGATAGACGCGCTGGTTAATCAGGGCCTGTTTGATGCCATTGCCGACCGTGCCAGGGCGGCAGGCGCGGTCGGCGGCGCCGGCGTCATTATAGACGTGCGCACGGGCGAGCTTTTGGCGATGACGAGTTATCCGGAATATTCGCCGGAGGCCGTGGTGAGCGGCAACTCGGCGGCCATCAAGTCGTATACCGGCGACAAGCGCCTGCCGTTCCTCAACCGCGCCACCGACGGCCTTTACTCGCCGGGCTCTATTGTTAAACCGCTGATGGCCGCCGCCGCTATAAACGAGGGGGTGATAGACGAATACAAACAGATACTCTCCACCGGCGCGCTCACTCTGCCCAACCCGTACGACCCGGATAAGCCGACTATTTTTAAAGATTGGCGCGTCAACGGATGGACCGACGCGCGCCGCGCCATCGCCGTATCCTCCGATGTATATTTTTATGAAATCGGCGGCGGATTTGAAGACCAGCCGGGGCTCGGAATCGCGCGCATCGACGAATATTTACGGCGCTTCGGTTTTGGAGCCGATGCCGGGCTTGCGGGCTACTCGGAGGTCGCGGGCACCATACCGACGCCGGAGTGGAAGGCGGTAAACTTTCCCGACGATCCCGCGTGGCGCTTGGGCAATACCTATCACACCGCCATAGGCCAGTACGGCGTGCAAGTGACGCCACTGCAGGCGGCGCGGATGGCTGCCGCTATCGCCAACGGCGGCATACTGTTTACGCCGTCCATAATCGCGAGCAGTACGCCGCGCGGCGCGGCTATTGATATAAGCGCGCACGCGCTCCTGGTGGCGCGCGAGGGGATGCGCCTTGGGGTGACCGATGGCATCGCGGGCGCGGTAAACCTGCCGTTTGTAAAGGTTGCCGCCAAGACGGGCACCGCGCAAGTCGGGATGCGCAACGAGAGCCAGAACGCGTGGATGATAGGATTTTGGCCGTACGACAATCCGCGGTACGCGTACGCGGTGGTGCTCGAAAAGATGCCCGCCGGGACGCAGATAGGCGGTTCCGCCGTCATGAGCAGTTTTTTTAACTTTATGGAACTGAGCGCGCCGCAGTATTTGCGATAGGCGCGTTGACAAAAACGCGCAGTCGTTTACACTGATGCTCTTATATGACCGAAGCACTCATTTCGCAGGAGAAGTTTGAAGAACTTACTAAAGAATTGGAAGAACTGCGCACGGTGCGCCGCCGCGAGGTCGCAGAACAGCTGGAGTACGCCCGTAGCTTAGGCGACCTCTCCGAAAACGCCGAGTATCAGGAGGCGCGCGAGATGCAGGGCGCGGTAGAGGAGCGCATCGGCAAGCTCGAGGGCATACTTAAGAACGCAAAAATCGTCCGCGGCTCCAAGTCGGACACCGTCGGCATGGGCGCGACCGTCTCGGTGCAAAAAATCGGCCCTTCGACAGGCTCAGGACAGGCGCACGACGAAAAGCATTCGTACATGATAGTCGGCGCCGAGGAGGCCGACATCATGGCGGGCAAAGTTTCGTACCATTCGCCGCTCGGCGCGGCGCTGCTCGGCAAAAAGAAAGGGGACGAATTTTCCTTCCACACCCCCCGCGGCACGCAGAAATATAAAATACTGAAAGTAGAGTAAACCCTTTATATGCGCTCATTCGCACGAATGGGTAAATAAGGAAAAGAAAATCCCCGGCATCCCGCCGGGGTTTTGACTAGTCGCGCATGAGTATTTGGTCGACCAGTTTGCCGAATGGCACATTGGGCTCGCCGGAGGACTCTTTATTGAGCCGGTGTCGCTGTACTCCAAGGACAACAGAGCATTGTATCCAAATAGCAACTATATTCTCTTATTCGCACGAATTAAGGAATAATGAAAACAAAACCCCCGGCCGATTGGGCCGGGGATAGAATGGTGACACTACGCTTGCGCGTAGCGCGGAAGAAACCGTCTTGCCGCCAGGAAAACCATTATGCCTTGCACGCCGACAAACAGAATTGGCGCCACGGCTCCGGTCACGTTCCATGCGGGAATTGCAGCGACTCCAAAGAGGCCTCCTGCGAGGAACAGTCCCCAGGCGAGCAACGACTCGCGGTATGGGTCGCTGGCAAGCGGGCTTGCGACAGCCCACGTGCCAATAATAGTGGAGAGTACGGTGAGATAGATGGCGTAGTCAGGGTCATGTTTGATGCCCCAAGCTACGACAGCCGCTAGAACAATCGAAACACATACCGTGTCTCTCCCACTCCAGTCTAAGAACGCATCCGTCCACGAACCAACCTCGTGTCGCATACGTGCGATTTTGAGGTTTTTCCGTAAACTAAGAAGGATCACGATTAGAGCACCGATGACGTAGGGCACCATCTGCCATGAGATTGTGTCGCTTGCAATCATTGCGGCCAAAATCGCGGCATCCGAGAGCATCCAACAAGCAAAGCCGGATATTGTCGGTCGAACTTCATTGCGGCCCTTGACCTTCCACGTGTCGATCATATATGGAATGAACCCGACCGTTGAAAGAAAGGTCGAGAGGACGGCGCAGAGAAACTTGACTTGCGGGTCCATCAGGACCTCCTTGTGCTGAATTTACAATCAATAGCCGACGGCTATCGTCTGGAATTAACTGTACTCCTAAATACGTCACTTGTCAAGTATCGGGAAAATGGCGAAAAAAGGATAAGATAAGGAACATGTTTTGGGCAGACAGGATTGCGGAGGAGATAGAGAAAAAATTTGGGAAAACCAAACCCGTTCTTATCCGTGATGAAAAGACGCTGAGCGGGCGCGTGCATGTGGGGAGTATGCGCGGTGTTGCCATACACGGCGCGGTGCACGAGGCGCTTGCCGGCAGGGGAGTTAAAAATACTTTCAAATACGAGCTCAACGACTTTGATGTGTTCGACGGTATTCCGGACTATCTTCAACGCGAGCAGTTTGAAAAGTATTTAGGCATGATGCTCCGCGACGTGCCGTCGCCAGACCTGCCCGCCGAAGCCTCGGCGAAGGAGGGACCGTCGGCAAAGAGTTTTGCGGAGTATTTCGGCAATGAGTTTAAGGCAGTGATAGAAGGAGCCGGTTTTACACCCGAATTTTACTGGGGGAGCGAGTTGTATGTGTCGGGAGCGATGGACGGCGTTATCCGCGAGGCAATTCTGCACGCCAAAGACATTGTGCGGATATACAAAGAGGTGTCGGGCTCACAAAAGCAAGAAGAGTGGCTGCCGATTGCCGTTATTTGCCCGCAGTGCAAAAAAGTCGCCACTACCGAGGCTTCGGATTTTGACGGCAAAACCGTTGCCGTGCATTGCCGCGTGGACAAAGCGCCGTACACCAAGGGGTGCGACTACAATGGCCGTATATCGCCGTTTGGAGGCGCGTCTAAGCTCTTGTGGAAGGTGGAATGGCCCGCCAAATGGAAGGTAAACGGCGTCATGGTGGAGGGCGCCGGCAAGGACCACTCGACCAAGGGCGGCTCCCGCGACGTCGGCAACCATATTTCCAAAGAGGTCTTGAGCTACGAGCCGCCGTTTGACGTGCCGTACGAGTTCTTTTTGGTCGGCGGTAAAAAAATGTCTTCCAGCAAAGGGCGCGGCAGCAGCGCCAAGGAGGTCGCGGCGCTCGTTCCGGCAAAAATATTCCGCCTAGCGCTTTTAGGCAAAGAAATAAACCAGCAGGTCAACTTTGATCCGGAGGGGGATACGATACCGGTGCTCTACGACCAGTACGACAAACTCGCGCTTGGTTACCAAACAGTTAAAGATGACGACTACGCGCGGCTGTTTGAACTCATCCACCCGCACGGAACGGGGAAGTCCGACTTCCCCAAAAGTGGGGAAGTCGGACTTCCCCAAGTTGGCGGAGTTTTGCCGAGGTTTAGCCAGGTGGCGTTTGTCGTACAGATGCCGCATTTGGATTTGGAAAAAGAATTTCCGGATGCTGATAAAACCGAACTGCATGAGCGCGCGCACTATGCCAAACAGTGGCTGCGGGAGTACGCGCCGGAAAAGTTTGTTTTTAAATTGCACGACTCGCTACCTCCGGTAGAAATCACAAAAGAACAAAAAACAAATATCAAACAAATACTCGAATTTCTAAATTCGAAAC
>Ga0209541_10014588_pt1 | contig 11824 bp, 11 predicted proteins | sample RifCSPlowO2_01_FD_184027 | JGI IMG/M metagenome (GOLD analysis project Ga0209541, IMG submission 184027) | Groundwater microbial communities from Rifle, Colorado - Rifle CSP2_plank lowO2_0.1 (SPAdes) (version 2) | ecosystem: Environmental > Aquatic > Deep subsurface > Groundwater | place...
AAGAAAAATCAGAAGAATTGGCATTTTTAGTTAGAGTAAAACAGGTAAATTTTACAGAATCATGCAAAGAATACAAAGATGATGATATTGACGGTCAGAAAATAAGAATTTCAGTAGAATAAACACTCATCATATTATCAGATAATGGTGCTCTAGAAATTGAATTTACAAAAATTAGGTTTTAGAAAATGTAATATTTTTATTAGAACAAATAATTCAAACATACATGACTGAATCAAAAATGCCAGCAGTTGTTGGGATTAATGTTCTAAAACAAAACGGTTTGAATGTAGAGGAATTAAAAAAACTATTGATTCAGAACGCTTCAGTAGAATTTACTGCCTACTACTATTTCACCAATTTGAGAGCACATTGTACAGGCTTGGAAGGAGAGGGGCTCAAAGGAATTATCGAAGACGCTAGACTAGAAGATCTTAGCCACTTTGAATCATGTCTTGAGAGAATATACCAATTGGGAGGCGCTCTTCCAAATGATGCAACAGAATTCATCAAAATGTCAGGATGTGAGTTCTTACAGCTTCCAGCAAATCCAACAGATCACAAGGCAATACTAGAAAAATGTCTCAAAGCCGAACAAGGCGCAATTGTCAACTGGGACAAAGTCTGCAAGATGACTTTTGGAAAAGATCCCACAACATATGACATTGCAAAAGATATTTTGGCAGAAGAGATTGAACACGAGTCATGGTTCCTAGAACTAATCTATGGAAGACCATCAGGACACATGAGAAGAAAATACTCTGGTGAAAGACCGCATACCAAAAAACATTCTAGAGCACTTGATATGGCATAAAGCCAGATCACATTCTTTTCTTTTAATTAAAAATGAACCAACTAGCTAGCTTTTAGCTAATCAGGCATAATAAATAGAAAAAATACATAGGGACTGTATGGTAAAACAGATTAGTCTTGATGCTTGGCAAATTCAGCATCTAACAGATCTGTTAAAAAAAGGTTCAGAGATTGTTGCAAAGACAAACAAACCAATTGTATTGTATAGACAAACATTAGAAGAAGAAGAAAGTTCTTACGAAGAGATTGTGTGCACACTTGTCAAAGATTATGTAATTGAACAATTAGTCACATCAGGCGGAGTATTAGTTCCAAGTTTTCATCAACAATTTGTTTTTACAATTACAGAGTTTCCGCAAGAGTTGCTAAGAAAAAGTCGGGATCGATTTTTGCAAGTAATTGATTTTCTTGAAGAGCAGATAAACTAGCATCATAATTAATAAAGATCGTAAAATTGATGGCTTTTGCATGCGTTTACTAGAGTTTCAGGCAAAAGAATTATTCAGAGAATACGGAATTAATCTTCTCCCAAGCAAGGCATCAACTACTATTGAAGAAGGCAGAAAACATGCAAAAGAGTTGGGCTATCCATTTGTGATTAAAATTCAGGTTCCAGTAGGGGGAAGAGGAAAAGCTGGAGGTATCCAAAAATGTCAAAATGATGATGAATTTGAGCTAAAATATCCTCAAGTGTTAGGGTTGACAATCAAAGGAGAAAAAGCACGAGCAATTTTGCTGGAAAAGATGGCAGATATCAAAAAAGAGTTGTATTTGTCATTGTTTTTGAATCGTTCAAAAAGATGCTACACAATTATTGCATCACCAGAGGGAGGAGTTGAAATTGAATCAGTCAAAAATCAAATTATAAAAGAAGTCAGTCTTGGAAATGTTTCAGAACAAGTGGCAAGAGAGGTTGCAAAAGAGATGAAACTGGAGGGAAAAGCAGCAGATGACTTTGTAAATATTTTACAAAAACTAGCAAAACTCACAATTGAAAAAGAAGCTGAATTGGCAGAGATAAACCCACTTGCAATTATGCAAGATGGTTCTCTGATGGCATTGGATGGAAAATTTGTAACAGATGATAACAGTAATTTCAGACACGATGAATTGCAAAAATATCAAGAAAAAACAGAGATTGAAGAAAGAGCAGAAAAAAGTGGATTTTCCCTAGTAGAATTAGATGGAAATATTGCAGTTGTTGGAAACGGAGCAGGATTAGTAATGTCTACACTGGACATGTTATCAGATAACGGTGGCAAGCCAGCATGTTTCTTAGATGTCGGAGGTGGAGCAACAACTGAATCAGTTTACGAAGCACTTACTTTGATTAGCAAAATGAACAGAGTCAAAGGAATTTTGGTTAACCTTTATGGAGGAATTGTAAAAACAACTGTAGTTGCAGAAGCATTTCTAAAAGCATATGACGATAAGCTGATCAGTCTTCCGGTATTTGCAAGACTAAAAGGCACAGAATCTGAAAAAGCAAAAGAGATGCTAAAAGGTTCTAGAACCAAAATTTATGATTCAGTAGAAGAGGCAATTAATGCATCAGTCATGGGGATTAAAAAATGACAGATATTTTCAAACTATTAAGAGGAACACCAGAAGATGCAGATTACAAGAAAAAAGGCGTAATTGTTCAGGGAATCACAGGAGCGTATGGATCAGTACATGCAAGAAATATGATATCATATGGGACAAATATCATTGCAGGTGTTACTCCAGGAAAAGGAGGTCAGAAATTTGAAGGCAAAGTTCCAATTTACAATACAATCAAAGAAGCAGTAGATGCAAGCGGTGCAAAAATTTCAATTATTTTTGTGCCAGCAAAATTCTTTTTGGGAGCTGCAAAAGAAGCACTAGAAGCAGGAATTAAACTGCTAGTGGCAATACCAGAACACGTTCCAGTCAGAGATACAATGGAAGTTCTGGATTTAGCAAACAAAAAAGGTGCCATAATCATTGGACCAAACACTCCAGGAATAATGATTCCAGAATTAATAAAAATAGGAATTATGCCACCCATGCCATTTAAGGCAGGAAATATTGCAGTGTTATCAAAAAGTGGCACACTACTTTATGAAATTGCTGATGCACTAACAAATTCAGGATTTGGACAGTCAATAACAATAGGAATTGGAGGAGATCCAATTAATGGTACACGAATGATTGATGCATTTGACATGATCAAAGACATTCCAGACTTGGAAGGATTGGTAATAGTAGGAGAAATAGGGGGAGATTCAGAAGAAATTTTGGCTCAACGTATCATAGATATCGGATTCAAAAAACCAACTGTTGCATACATTGCAGGAAGATCAGCACCAAAAGAAAAGAGAATGGGTCATGCCGGAGCTATAGTAATGGGAACATATGGTTCTGCAGAGTCCAAGGTATTGATGTTTAACAAGGCAAACATACCAGTAGCAAAAAGACCTTCGCAAGTGCCAGTATTACTAGCCGGAAAAATGCAGCAATCCGATTAGAATAAAAGAGAGAGATTAAGGAGAAAATTAATGCCTATTACTGATCCGGAGAAAAAACGCATTGCACAAACTGCTCGTCTAGTTATGAGAATATGCTTTAACTGTGGATGCAGAAATGACATCAATGCAACCAGATGCAGAAAATGCAGAAACCCATACTTGAGACTAAAGAACAGAAATCTCGGCGTCAAAAAGTAGAATTAGAAATTCATCAATCTTTGTCTATATTCAACAATTGCAGATTTTATCTTGGGTTGATATTTTGAGATAAATAATATTACAGCATTTTCATTTTCTAATTCCTCAAGACTTAACTGCAAGTCATCAGGTAATTGATCATTCATTTGATAAAGCACTTTGGCAGCTTCAATGTACTGACCCAAATTTGTTGCATAATCAAATGCCAATTGCATTTTTTGAGCTAGTGCATCAAATTCATGTAAAGACATGTTTAGTATTTGATTTTTAGTAGAAAAGACCAAGGTTATCATGATATAAGAACCAAAACCTAAAGACAAAAAAGATGCTTGTTTTGTAACTTTGTTGGACCGGTTGTCTAGTGGTTAGGATGACGCACTCACACTGCGTAAGGAAATATTCCCGCAAAGGTCGTGGGTTCAAATCCCATCCGGTCCATATACCATCATGGGTATTAAATAGGACCCACATCATGGCATGATGCAATGGAAATTACCCTAGAGAAGATAAACATTTGCAGTAATCCATATCAAATATTCTTAGATTCCATAAAAAACAAACTGTAAGAAGATACAAAAATTTCAGAATAACCACCAGATCTTGGTAAATCTAACTCTGATCAAAAAGTTTCGTTTTCTGGAATTAAAAAAAATCTGGAAACATTGCTATCTGGATACCTTATTCTAAAAATTTAGATAAAAATACAGTTGGACTAGAAAAGTTTGAAGAAGATCTGTTTTAATGAAAACATATTCTTGTTCCAAAGATAACCATGTCAAGCCATTTCTAGAGATTTTTTCAATTTTATTGATGATAAACCAGATAGTAAAATTGATTCCCATCATATATTTTGAAATAAGAAATAGTAAAGAATCCAGAAAATTAGTCGAAGACTAATTGTGAATTAATTTTGTAAACCATCGTAAAGTGTTATCTTTCAATTTTTTACTAATCTCATCCTCTTTTAGACTTGCATGATGCTTTTCAGATTTAATCTTTTATTGGATATTTTGCTTGAAATTCTTTAATGTCTCGGATTACTCCGCTGAATCTTGTACTTTTGCTATAAATTATTAATAATTCATCACACGTTGATTGTAAATTATTTTTTGTCTCCTATGGAAAACACCACCTCACCTATCTTAATGTCATTGAATTTTGCAATTATTGAATAATCTCCTTCAAGCCATTTTTTATTTAGAGTTACAGGAATAAAATAATATCCTCTATCGTTAGTTGATGTCCGTAACTCCTCTTTTGCTCCATCAGGTCTAATTATAATGATTGTCACAGATTTTGATTTTTGGTCCTGTATATGTCCTGATATTTCCACTTTCAAGTCTTTTGTTTCTTTGAGCACTTTTTGGTTCTGCTCTATCATCACGGAGCCGATTGGGGTTACAGATGCGACAATTAATGGTGGGCTTTTCTCGTCATACTCAATAATTTTTTCTTGTTGCTTGTCAACTACAGTGATCTTGCCAGTAGCCCAGGGATGTATTGAACAAAAATATTTGTAGATTCCAGGATTTGGGAAGATCTTTTGTTGTGAACCACTTGGCATCACATGAAGATCAAATCTGTGATCGGGTTTTCCAGGAATTCCACTTTCAATATCATGCATATATGAATCTGGATTGAACCATGTTATGATACCACCCTTTAGAATTGTAGCATCAAATGGGATAAAACAGCTGTTATATGCCTTACATACTGGAGATGATGTATTATGGGTCATTTCTACTACCGCGACAAGTGAAATGGCATCATTTTGTGACTCTTGAGAGTTTGATACTTGTAATGCATCACCTAACAACTGATATGCCACGTTTCTTCCTTCATTCCATGTTTCCAAGAACATATCTGTTAAGCCAATCTCTTTTTGGAAGATAATATCAAAATTCACCCAGTATATATCATCTTCCAAAAAGTCATTTACCTGAACTGACTGGATAACTTTTTGTGGATCTTTGACCTGTAGTTTTTGACCCTTATCAAAGATCATCTCAGTTGGATATGATTTATTGTCTTGATTTCTGATGTCCAAATATACTGATAAATGTTCAATCTTGGTACTTGCAAAATCATCTTTTAATCTCACTTGAATTTGTAATACTTCATCAGTGTTAATAAAAAATGGAGCACGATCTATGTGTCCTGAAAATGAAACATATTTACCATGTTTGTCATATCCACCAAGATCTTTGTAGTTTTTTTGATCTGTATAGTCGCTGTTTTTGCTGTATGGTATATAGTCCTCAAATTGTCTCTGCTTGTCTGTATTTAGTCCGAGGATTAATTTGGAGTATGAGTCTTTGGAATCAGAACTATGAATGTCATATAGTCCTACACCTAGAATTTCTGGGGGATTTCTGTCAGGGGTTGTTTCAGTAGAAATATTAAATGTTTTATCATTTGCAGGACTTGATGCATGACCTATGCCGTCTAGATTAATTGCACTTACTCGGTAGAGATATTTGGTATTTGGTTCCAGCCCTGTGTCCAAATAATTGGTGTTTGTATTGCTCGTGTTTGATACAATGATAGTCCATGGTTCTGTAGAGTGCCTTTCAATCTGATATCCAACTATTAGAGATCCGCCATCATTGGGTGCAGTCCATGACAGATTGATTTGAGAAGAGCTTACTGCAGTAGCTGTAAGGTTTGTTACTTTGTCTGGGGCTTTTGGAGGCGGCCCAGGTGCGTCAACACTTGGTATGTCAGCAACTAAAAATGAACTTAACATAAAGACCAAAAATAATAATGAAAGGTTAGTTAGTTCATGCATTTACAATATAAGATGCTAATCTCATTTTAATAGGTTGATTATTCTATGATGCAGTATTTTCAAGACTGGATAGGACTGGTTTTTAAACATGTCAAAAGAAGAAAAAGTGGAATTATTTGCATAAATAAAACAATATCTGATTCAAAATAATACTATAGTTAATTCCTAAGCATTAAGCAGCATATTATTGTTAAAATACAAATGTGTCTCCATAGGAAGTACAATCTCATCGTATTTTATATCATATCTGACTTTTGTCATATTTAGGACATCATATTTTCTAACTAGATCTTGTTCAAAATATTTCATTTGATCCAAGCACATCTCAGTTCGTGAAGCCTGGATAATATTAGTTAACAGTTTGTTGTGGAGTATATTTATTGATTCAAAATTGCATTCAGATGATTTATCCATAGTGTCATATTTGTCACGAACGGTATTCAAACTATTGACATCAAACCAAGAGACTATTGCACCAAATGATGAATTTCTTTGCAAAATCTCAGTTATTATCCCTGTGTATTCTGGTATATGATATTCTCTTTGTGTAACAGTGTTTACATTTCTGATTCTGTGTATCTCTGAGCTTGAAATATTCGGAGTAATTATTGGGTGCTCTACATCGATATTTACCAATGATGGAAAAACTGAGCCACCCTCCGGGTTTTTAAATAACATGTGCACATTATTCATGTGTTTTACAAATACAAAAAGAATCTTCTTGTTGTAGGTGTTTGCGTTTTTTGTTATGGCATAAAACTCGTTTTTGATAAATGGTTTTATCAGAAACCCATATGCACCACGATCAAAACATTTTCGTATAATGTCATAGTTTTCAGCAGCTGAGATCATTATCACTTTTGCATCTTTGTCCATTTTTAGTATTTGACATAGCGTTTCATATCCATCAAGTATCTGCAGGCCAAGACTGAGGGTAACTAGATTAGGTTTGAACTTGAAGAATTTGTTTAGTGCAGATGCACCATTGTCTGCTGTTTCAATCATACAAGAATCAGACAACATATTTACAATTTCTTGTCTTGCGGGATTAGATTCATCAACTACAAGAACCTTTAGCATTCTATCCATAGTAGGTAGCTATGTAATAAGATTATTATAAAGTATTATCTATTTTAGGAGAAAAAACCTATAAAATATCTATTTATTGGTATTTATTTTATAATCACAGCGAATAAGAACATCAGATCTCATTTCATTATTTGATTTAGTTTACGTTATAACGATACTTTCTCTTTTTCTAGGGATTTTTACATTAATTCCTTAAAATTAGAAAATTCTATTGATTTATTATAATCTAAACTTTACACTAATACGCAGATAACCAATCACACAGTAGATTCATCACCGACATACGATCTTTTTCATAATATTTCTCAGATAATTGATTATAAAATATTGCGTCAAAAAACCAGTGATCACAATCAAATAGTTTTATTGATTTTTTATTTGATTTCACCATTTTGAAAAAAATCTCACTCACCTGTGGATAAACTTGACGATCTTTTGTACCATGTAAAATAAGCACCGGAGTATCAATATTTGCAAGTTTAGAGGCTTGTTGATTTTTTAAAGCAACAACATCAACAAGATATTGTAAAGAATATTTGAAATTTAACATTTTGTCATTTAACATTGATTTTATTTGATAACCACCCACCTCAGCATAGTTTGGGAGTGCTTCTCTAACATCAACCATAGATTTTGGGAAAAGCACTCTTCGAAGTAATAAATACAAAAATTGCGGAATATTTGGTTCTACTTCACTTCTTTTTTTAATTTTGACTCTAACATATGGTGCAAGCAGGATTAAACCATCAATCATTTTTTTGTATTTTTGAAGATACCATAGCGAATAGGTACAGCCAATGCTATGACTTAGTAAATATACTTTGGATTTTTGTTTTATTCCAACAATTAATTCGTTTAGTGAATCAAGACATTGGTCAAAATTTGGGTCGCCTTTTTTGCCATCAGACCCACCATGACCAAAAAGATCAATACTAATTACATTAAAACCACAACTAGTGAGATCTTGGGCTAAATAATTAAAAATTCGTGCATCACAGCATAAACCATGAATGCATATCACAGTTTTACCACACGGGTTTTGAGGAGTATAATTAATTGTGTTTATTTTTCCATTTTTTGTTGAAATTATTGGCAATCCATATTACAACTAGTCTCAAATATAAAAATTATAGACTAAGATGTCTTGTAACTACAGTGTAAAACTATCTGGAACGAGTTTTTTGATTTAAAAAAAATTCAAAAGTTTGTAATTATGAGTCCAAACCATAATGAAATTTGGACGGCAAACATACTGTTTCGTACCAGTGTTCTTGTTTTATTCATCAATATTTTATTCACATAATTATATGATAATTTTTTTATCCTTAGTAGTAAATACGTGCTAATAATTAGGCCAGATATCAAGCCAAGAAAATGAATATTAAACATTAGAAATGACATGGTTAGTATTGAGATCACAGAAAGTACAATTGCATTAATCAAATAAAAGCTCTTTTTGACACCTAATACTATAGGAATTGTACGGCGACCACCTATTTGATCACCTTTAACGTCCCTAATATCGTTTAATGGGCCATTTACAAAATAAAATAAAAACACAATAAACGAGGAAGCCAGAACCAAACTTGAAAAGGTTTCTGCTGCAAATGCGCCCATCATAGATGCAATAAATCCACCCAATGCAGTTACAATCGTTTTGATTACAAACATATCCTTAAGATGTGTCATTGGATGAGAATACGCGATTGCCAATCCAGTAAAAACTAGTGATGAAATTCCCACCAGTAAATTTATTGAAAATGCTAGAGATATACTGATTATGAAAAACAAGATTGTTGAGAAAAGGATTCTACCATGTTCAACTTTTTTTGTAGAATAGGATGTTTTTGTTTGGTTTTCACTATCTATTGTCAGATCTGTCAAATCATTATACAAGTAGGTTGCAAGGGCAAGAAGATAAGTAGAAGTCGTAATTTTTAAAACGACAAGTGGATCTGGGGTTTGAAATCCATGTGCAATAAAATAAGTTCCAAGTGATGCAATTGCAAAGCCATACACTATAGTCCTAGATCTTATTAGAAGGAAGAGAAATACAAGTATATTTTTTGGGTTTTGATTATTTTCTATAGGTAGCATATATTTCTCCATATTTAGTAAATAAATTTACTTATTTTCAATATTATGCAAATTACATACAGAATTATAAATATTTGGATAATTATGCTAATTTAATGAAAATATCATCATAAAATTAGAAAATTATGTAAATTTTATAAAATTAGAAAATCACGATATCAAAAATAAATTGATGGAAAATAAATCTAAAATATCAAAAGAAGAAATTAGAACTCTAAGATTTTGTTTTTTTACCAAAAACAGTAAAGAGTCTAGCATACGTCACAAAACACACATCATCTTTTGAAATTTGCTTCAACTCATCAAAGAGTTTTTCAAATTGGGGTTTTGCCATTATATTATTAGATAGAATATAGGGTTTTAGACTAAATGCAAATCTCCACCCTAATTCATTGAATGGTTTTTGATTCATTTGAAGAATAGGAACATCACAATGCAACTGTGTTTTAAGACCTTCGTCTAGAAATAATTCATATAGTTTTCGTCCTGAGAGTGGATCGCCGCCTGTTTTTTTTATCAATTTAACATAGATTTTTCTTAAATGTTCAACGCAAGGTTTGTTTGGATACGAAAGCCATGAACTAGGTGCATGATCCAATTCTTGAATAATTACAGTGCCATTCTTTTTTGTAAATTGTATCATTGACTTTATGGCCTTTAGTTTATCCTTTAGATGCACAAACATCAAACGAGAATAAACTATGTCAAATGTTTCTGAAATATTTGTTTGTAATATATTGTCTTGGACAAATTTTATGTTTTTTGATTTAATGTTATTATTACAATATTTGACATATTTTTTTTCAATGTCAGTACCTAAAACAATTCCTTTGTTCCCAACCATGTCACTCATTAATTTAGAAACATTCCCAATTCCACAACCAACATCCATGCACTTCATGCCAGGTCTTAATCCTGCTTTAATCAGAGAGTTTTTTGCAGACGATTCAAAAAGTAAAGCTTGAATTTGTAGTCTTTTCATTTCATTTGAAGCATACCCTAAAACATAGTCATTATTCATAAGCAAAATCAGATGAATTTCCCTTTATCATTAGAAATCAATAAAAATTGATTAGAAAAACACGTAAAACTATTCACAATTGAACCTTAGCGGTTATTGTTTATTATTACCTGAGGAGGCATATCTGATGATTTTTGCCAAAGTGAATCAAAGTCTTGTTTTAGTTGAACCCCAAGGGATTTACTTGTGACAAATATGACTCCTTTAAATTTTGAGTCATCATAGCTGTCAACTAGTTCTATTCCAACATGCAATGAATCTACTATTAACATTGAATATGGGACATTGACGTATCTTCGTTCAATGTTTGATGGATAATAAGGATTGACAATCACATTTTCTCTTTCATTTGAATTTTTATCTTTGTTTGAAATACTGTCAGATTCATTTTTCACATATGACTCAGTTAAAGAGTTATCCGCTAAAACTTTAACAGAAATTCCCATATTAGATTTTTTTAAGATAGAGTTTATTATCAGATCATTTGCAAATCTAGTACAGAGAAGTATATCGTGTTTGGCAAACTCTATGATTTCTAAAACTTTTGAAACCATATCTTCAAAGTTACTTGTATACAATGACTTTGTATCAATACTTTGAGTTGGATCCTTGATTCCAACAGATTGCAGAAATTTTGATATTTCCTCGTCGTTAAATTTGTTTGATTTTTTAAGGAGATCTACCATCTCTAGATTTTTTGAGTTGTTAGTATGTTGTAATAATGTCATTAAGTGATTTTGATAAAGTAACTTTCCAAGAGTCGTATGTTCATACACTGAATCATTTTTTTCAATAATACCCAGATCAACAAGTTGTTTTAGTCTTGTGTAGTACTGTTTTTTTGTCAAACCAATATTTTCAGGAGTTTCTACAGTTGATTTCAAACCATCTTTTGAAAGCACAATAAGATTGAATGCATCTTCTTTTGACAATATCTCAAAAATTTCTAGAATTTTTTTTGTAGGTTTTAGTTGCTCTGAGTTTTCCATAATTGATGTGTTTTGGTTATTGGTGATCAAATATGCTCACTGGAAACAATGATACTTTATAACCATTTTTAGTGAATCTGGATATAAATTATCATTTTTTGTATTTAAATGATTTTTATTACTGAAATTATAGTAACTAATTCTATAAAAAGAAAAAAGTTGGTTATTTATCTTTTTTGGTAACCATTGGGTTATCGATAATTCAAAAAGATTGGTCTACTGCGTGTCCTTCCCCTCCCCCAAGTGGTTGGCTGTCACTATGGTAGATGCTACCACATCAGATACTGGAATTTCAGTTAGATTCTTTTCAGAGTCATTTACTAGTAAAAAAAATCCAATA
>Ga0209541_10014590_pt1 | contig 11821 bp, 14 predicted proteins | sample RifCSPlowO2_01_FD_184027 | JGI IMG/M metagenome (GOLD analysis project Ga0209541, IMG submission 184027) | Groundwater microbial communities from Rifle, Colorado - Rifle CSP2_plank lowO2_0.1 (SPAdes) (version 2) | ecosystem: Environmental > Aquatic > Deep subsurface > Groundwater | place...
AGTGTAGGAGGATTACCTGTCGGCTGTGAGGGAAGAGTGGCTTTGCTGGTAGAAAATGAAGACAGCCTGCAAGCTGGAAAGTTGATGATGAAGCGGGGCTGCGCGATTTATCCTTTTGCCTTGAAAGAAAAAGACATTTCTTTACTGCAAGAATATTCTCCCTTTCCGTTGGAGCTGAAAATTGTGAAGAAAATTAATGAGATCGAAACCTGGGCAGAGAGAGAAAAAGTAGGGGCGATAGTGATTGGCCAGCGAATGGAAAACTTTAAAGAGTTGAAAACAACGCTTGTGGTTATGCGGCCGCTGATTGGAGAGTAGAAAGATTTAAATATAAACACTAATTCTAGTGTGTACACTAATGAACGGAAAATAAAAAATGGCCACATTCACTGTTTCCATACCGGACGATTTGAAGAAAAGACTAGAAGAATGCCCGGAGATTAATTGGCCGGAATACATCAAGCAACGCTTTGAAATTAAAATAAAACAACTGCACAAGTTTGAAGAGCTAGTGGCGAGAGGGAAAATCTGATGGCTACGCTGACCTTATCTATAAGTGACTTTTTTAGAAATGAATTAAAGCAGATTCTTTGGGTAAACTGGAGCGAAGTGGCGAGAGAGGAATCATTAAAAAAGATTATTTTTGATAGATATATCAAAACTGGTGAGCTTTCCGACGAGGATTGGGAATTCTGTGAGAAAATTGATTGGCATCCAGTAGACGAACTGCCCTTGAAAGAAGAGTTTCGGAAAGAATTAGAAGAGCGGAAGAAGGGACCATTTATTAAGATGAAATCGATTGGAGAACTATTCAGATGACCTATGAATGGGAAGTTCACCAAAAATGTCAAGAAGAGATAGAAAAATCATGTAAAACGAATCCGGTGTTAGGGAAGGTTTTAAGAAATAAGATGGACGAAATTGTGCAAAATCCATCGCGTTATAAACATTTAAGATATGATCTCGCAGGAGAAAGAAGAGTCCATATCATGAAAAGTTTTGTTCTTAAATTTGAGATTGATGAAAATAAAAAAAAGATTATGTTTCTGTCTTTCAAGCATCACGATGAAGCATATCGGCGGTAAAAAATGGAAGTCTATTTAGAGCGAGAAAATAAAAAGAGAAACTTGAATTTTACAGGCACGGCCAAAGAGCTGCTGAGAAAGCTGAAGATTAATGAAACGGCCGTGCTAGTGATACGAGATAAAGAACTGATTACTCTTGACGAGAAAATAAAAGAAAAAGATACGATAAAGATTGTTTCTGTGGTTTCGGGAGGATAAGATGAGATGTTCTAAATGCCTTCAGAAAGCGGTCTTCTCTTCTCCTGCCCTCTGCAAGAATCATTTTATTGATTATTTTGAAAATAAAGTTGCAGCGACAATCAAAAGATACAAACTATTGCCCAATAAAAAAACTAAACTGGCCGTAGCCTGCTCCGGAGGCAAAGACAGCACAGTAGCTTTGTATTTGCTGAATAGATGGGGCTATAAGCCAACTGCTTTGGCCATAGACGAAGGAATCAAAGGCTATCGGCCGCATACTCTCCACGATTTGCAGAAGTTCTGCCGGGAGAATAAGATTCCCCTTCGGATTTATTCATTCCAGAAAGAGTTTGGCGCTTCCTTAGACAAGATACTAAAAAAACTAGGCGGCCATCCCTGCTATGCCTGCGGCATTCTGCGAAGATATCTGCTCAATCAGAAATCTCGGAGTTTTGACGTGATTGCCACCGGCCACAATCTCGATGATGAAAGCCAGAGCATCTTGATGAATCTTTGCAACGGCAATCTGGCTCTTTCAGCCAATCTTGGGCCGAAGACCGGAGCATTTTCCCACAAGAAATTTACCGAACGCATCAAGCCGCTTTATTTCTGCTCAGAGAAAGAAGTGATGGCGTATTCTCTGCTTAAGGAATTTGAAGTTTCTTATCATGAATGTCCTTATGCATACCTTTCTTTTAGAGGCAAGATAAGAGATGCCTTAAATGAGCGGGATGCAGAATGCCCAGAAACAAAAGAAAATATTGTTAAAAATTTCCTCGGCTGTTTACCAGCCATTCGGAAGAAATATTCTTCGGCCATAGAACCGCAGGCCTGCCGAATCTGCGGAGAAGCGGGACGGCAGGAGATTTGCCGGGCTTGCCAGATTGTTAAGCAGTTAAATCTGGTAAAATAAATACTAGATATTAGGTAAACTATATAAATAAATAGTAGATTATACCAAAAATATGGTAAAAATTGAAAAACTTCTTCAAGAAGGCAAGCTTAGCCGTATTAAAGAGTTAGAATTAGAAAGATATACTCATTTCTTTAAACACTCGTATTTAGACAATTTTCGCCACGGCCAAGCAGTTTTAAAAACCTTTCCTCGATGGAGCATTATCTCCGGCTATTATGCAATGCATGATATTACGAAGTTACTTCTAGCCAAACAGTTTTAAAAACCTTTCCTCGATGGAGCATTATCTCCGGCTATTATGCAATGCATGATATTACGAAGTTACTTCTAGCCAAACAGTTTCGCCTAAAAGTAGAATTAGAAGTGCATGCTACTACCATCAAAGTCTTAGAAGAGGTAGTGAAAAACCAAGAATTGCTAGGCATGCTCAAACAAGGATACCACGAGTTCATTTCTTTAGCTAATGACTTAGCTGAAGCAAAACGAGAAATAGTTAAATCTCAGTATTACACTGGCTCGGAATATCTCGCCCAAGAGTATACGCGGAGAGCACACTCGTTTATGCAGGAAGTGGTAGAACCTTTCTTGAAGAAAATCAATCTTTTGCTGGGTGAAAAACAATGATTAGTCTGATCTTTAACTCAGATTGCTATAAAATATTGATTTTGTTCAGCCTATCACCAGGCTCCCGCTTTAACCGGAAAGAAATCAAGGAGAAAACCCGGTTGAATAATGTACCATTGGATAAAGCTCTTCGCCAGATTCTTGCTTCCGGTGTTGCCAAAAGAGAAAAAAATTATTATCACTTGGATATTGCCTATAGATTGACTAAAGAACTTTTAGAGATATGCCGACAGCAATATCAACAGCTACGGGAATTGCCTCTTGCCGTTTTTTATCTTTTAACTGATCTGGTTGATTCCGGATTATTTCTTAAAGGAAATGAACTCTGGCTCTTCGGCTCTTATGCTAAACTTGTGTATAAAGAAAATTCGGATATTGATATAGCTGTGCTATACTCACAAGAGATTAGCAAAGAGAGCATCAATAAAACCGTTGCTAAATTAGAAAAAATTTATAATAAAAAGATTGAGGTACATTATTTTGAGAAAACTGGTTTTTATAAAAACAAAAAAGACCCGTTAGTTAATGGTATTTTGCGTGACGGAGTTCGCTTGATATGAAAACGGATTTAGTTTTTCCGGAAGGAAATGGACTAGAATTGATAGAAACGGCTGCCGCCTTAGGTTATGAGCAGGTGGTTCTGGTCTATGATGCCCCGGAGAAAGTTAAAATCTTGCCCGAACAGAAGATTAAACTGCTTTATGGCGTGTTAGTGGATGGGCTGCCGGGAAACAGATTAAGGCAGAAGATTGATCAAATCAAAGGCAGGAAGTTTTTAGCTTTGGTTCAAGCCGGAGAAGAAGAATTCAACCGCTTTGTGGTGGAGAAGACTGCGGCCGATATACTTTTTAATCTTGAATACGTGCATAAAAAAGATCATCTGCATTACCGCAAATCCGGTCTGGATGAGATAATCTGTCGGATTGCTGCTCGAAATGGGAAGATTATTGCTTTTTCTTTTTCTTCGCTTTTGGAGACGGATAAACGAGGATTAGTGATGGGCCGGATGATGCAGAATATCCGCTTCTGCCGCAAGTTCAAGGTGAAAACTTTCTTGAGCAGTTTTGCTTCGGAAAAAGAAGAGATGCGCAGCCCTTTTGATTTGGCCAAGCTGGCTAAAGCGCTGGGAGCGGATGATGGGACGGCGGAAGAGATTGTTTCTCTATAATCCTTCATTATAGACAGACATATCTATTACTGTAGATATTTTTGTATATACCAGGTAATCGTTTTATTAGGATAAATTTATATATAAGTATAGACATCGTTGTATATAATGATTGATGAAGTTATTCCCAGCTTACCGATTAAGGAAGAAAGCATTAAATCTTCCTATGAAAACTGTTTTAGCAAGAGATGCTTTATCGAAGTAGATAACAGAGAATTTTCTGCCCACTTGGAAAAAGCCAAGAGCGATTTGGCGAGAGTTAAAAACGATTATCAGCAGGAATCGTGGGATTGGGTGATTGTCAAATCGTATTATTCTATAATGCATGCGTTCAATGCTTTGCTGGTTAAAGAGAAGGGTTTTTTCTCTAAAGACCATTTCTGTACTATTCTCTCTTTGAAACATTTTGAATTGGTTCCGCAAGAGATGTATCTTAAATTGAGGAATATTCACGCTAAATTTTCTGATTTCACCGGATTTGATGTTACTTATTCTCTTAGAAAAATCAGCCAATACGATGTTTATCGCTGGAAGGAAATTGCTCCGCGAGATGCCGAAGCCGTTTATCAATTGGCTAAAGAAGTAGTCTCTTTTGTGGAAAAACGGTGCTATCGATGATCTTTCCGCTTCTAAAGGCAAAATACAATCTTCTTTATCATCTCTATCAACAGAGAGAAATTGGCATTTCCCGCCTTCTCAGAGAGGCGCGGCTTTCCCCCCGCGTAGGCTATGCTTATCTTAAAGATTTAATCAAAGCGGGAATAGTTTCGGAAACTAAGACTGGAGAAAAACCATCAGTTCGCATGATACGGCCGAATTTTTCTTCAGAAAGCGGCCAGCTGTTTTTTGCCTTGCTGGAAGAAGAAAAGAAAAATGAATTTTTGGAAAAGTATCCCTCGCTTTACGGCCCTTTGCATCAGTTTAACGAAGAGACTAAGCGATTTATCTTAACTGGAGCCATCTTTGGCTCTTTTGCCCGGCAATCTGCTAATCAGTCCAGTGATTTAGACCTGTTAATCGTTACGGAAAAGAGAAATAAGAAAAAATTGTCGGCGATTATTGAAAGGTGCTTTATCACCATCTCTTCCCGCGTTTCGGCCCGCATCTTGGAGGAAGTGGAATTTGTCCAATTAATTAAGAAAAAAAATCCTTTTGCTTTGCAAATTGCCAATGAACATATCATTGTTGTCAACGGCTATAACTGGGTGAAGCTGTTGAACAGAGTTTATCAAGAATGATTGGAAAGATTGGCCGAAGGAGAGAAACGGCGGAAGAGATTGTTTCTCTCAATAAATAAGAATAAATAGGTTTAAAAACCCCAAGAATAATCTTCAGGAAAATGGGAAAAAAGAGGCTGGTTTGGTTATTTTTTAGTCTATTCTTTGTATTATTTATTTCATTGGCTTCTTCTCAAGGCGATGCTCCCTGCAAAAACACAATAGATTTTTCCAATTATAATCTTGATAAAAAAACATGTAGCCTCTATACTGATGAATCATTATCGTTTGATTATAGTTATGCGTTGGGTGTAGGAAGAGATGATGATACTGATACAGGAGGATGCGCTGAAGAAGAAGATGCCGCACTCGATCCTGAATCAATGACTATCGGCCAGATAAAATCTGAGAATAACATCAAATTAAAGATTTATGGGCATTCTGGAGGCCTATTTGATAGTTGTACAGAGTATATTAAAGATGGGTTTCTCTGTAATCTCCCGGATAACACCTATAAATATGAAACTTGCGGATGGAATATTCCCCTTCCAAAAGACGGTTGCTATTTTCTTGCTCAAGAGCATGACCCTGCTCCGGATATGCCTCCCGACCGAAAAACAGATGACTGTATGGGCTGGAAGATGCCTATCGGGACGGTTATTGAAACAACGGGAGGAAAACTGACTGGAGAAAGCATCCTGAAAAAAATTAGCGCTACGGCGTTTTCTGATCAAAAATTCAGCAAATTCTTCGATGAAGCTGATTTATTCTCTGGAGATTGGAGCCCCGCAGATGATGGCGATGCTGCTTGCATAATGAAAAAACTTTTTGGATTAAAAAGTAATGCCTATCTCTGTTCAAATAATCCTTCTGAAGAAGCCGTATGGTTTATTTGTGATTCTGCTCATCAAGGGGAGTTTATCAAAAAAGACGAGAAAACCGCTTATTTTTGCGCAGAAAAAGATGGTCTCCCACTTTGGGAAGAAAAAACATTAGATTGTGACACAATACAAGAGATTGGAGAAGACTGTGATACGAACTTAGTTACTTGTGTCAATGTATACGGAGAACAAGGAAAAAAAGATGATGGAACTGTTATTAGCGGCTCTGCCTGGAACGAACAAGCGGGCTGCTGCGGAAATGATGGCCTTGAGGATTTGAATATTCTTTCAAAAGATGAAACGTATATCTGCTCCAATGATCAAATTACTAAAGATGTATTGGCTTACGGGGGGATTACCGGCAAAACTAAAGAACAGGTAGAAAAAGACGTAAAAGAGAATTACAAAGAAAACTGGAAATGGATTTTGGCTTCGGCACAGCCGTTTAAAATTATTACTACTGGGGGGAATGTTTATTCTTTACCGGAACTCAACTTTGATATCATCTCCAACGGCAATAAATGGTTTGTCTGCGATCAAGAAGGGATGCTGAGCGATTCCGGAATTAAAGGGGGCAGCACAGAAAAGGGCTTGGCTCACCGCTTTTTTTGCTCAGGAAACTCCGCCCAAGGTTTTTGGAAAGAATGTCTTCCTGCAGAAGAAACTGATGAAAACAACCCCCAAGATCGCCAAGCGCTGATTGGAGAAAATATTTATACTCTTTATCCGTCAGACAATCTTATCTCCAAGGACGGCCAGCTACTCAATCCGGATGCCCCGGTACAGTATCACACAAAAGCAAATTCTCAGGCCGGTTCGGAGGGCGCAGACATCAAGATAACTCTCAAATTTAGTGAAGATCCTTATCTTAACTTCGTTACGGGGAAGCCTTCTGAAATAACTATTTCAGGATTTTCTCAGAAGAACGATTACATCGGGAATAATCTGATTGATTATTTCATTGTTCCTTACATGGACAAAGACCGCACCCTTACTGCGTTAGTGCCTGCTCCAGGCGATCCTTCTATTCAATCAAAAATAGCTGCAGGCACCTTGTTTAAAATTTATCAAACTGGCAACAATCTGTTCTGCAGCGGCAAGGAAGTTTATGATGAAGACGGAAGCAGTTGGATGACCGACTTGGATAATAACACGAAAATTGCTGCGGGAGGAAAAACTGCCTGTGAAGCCAATGGCTATACTTGGACCGGAACTAAATGTTGTGGGGATGATAGTATCGATATAATGAAGAGTCTTGATGATTTTTATGCTGATGATGGATTTAAATCTGATACCCTCGGTGAAGATGGCTACCCAGTGATTGATACGACCAAACCCCAAGGCTGCTGGGCAGGGATTCCTCTGAAAGATGGAGAAGCCATTGGAGAGATTAAGTTTACTATTAATGCTGGAGATAAAACGCTGGAAGAAACTTATCCCTGCAAGAAAGAAACAGGAAAAGATTATTGCCGATATTTCATTAGGGGAATTGTTGATGGAAAAAATAGTAAAGTTTGGGAAAGCGTTAAGTTGACTAATTCTCATCCTGAACAGTATGATTTAATTGCTAGACCTTATGACAAATCTCTTGGGGAAATTAAGATTACTTCTCAAGAGGTGGAAGTAGACCGCAGCAAGTATTATCTGGAAGCGAAAAATGCGCCGGCCATGGCAGTGGTGGGAAAAGATGAAGCGGGGAAATCCAAGTTCTTAACCTGTGGAGCGAACTTAGCAGGTATGGGAAATAAAGTCAAAGAAATGCCTCTCTGTGCTGTTTCCAGTGACAGCTACTGCTCAGCCCAGGGCTGGACAAATAAGGCTCCGGCCAAGTTTAACTTCAATCCGGAAACTAAAGGATATGAGCCGACTGAAGATGTTTACGAACCGGCCGTTTTCAATCATTCCGGCTCCATTGTTTTTGGCAGGAATCTGATCCCTAATGCTCAATTTATTTTAGATGAAAAAGGAAACTTAAAAAAGTGGCAAAAAGTAAGTCAGGGAACTTTAAATGTAAAAGAAGAAAGACTATTCTTTCAAGGAGAATGGATTTCCCCTTCGATGTATTTAGAAAAAGATACGTATCTTCTTTCATTCACCAGCAAGTGTAATTCTGATGACTTCTTTGATGTTTATTTGTCTGATAATCCTGCTGCAGGTAATGTTGCCGGTTCAGAATTAAAAAGTATTCCCCAAGAATACACTAAGCACGGAGAGTGGAGATATAACTATGAGTATCCTACGGGAAAGGGAAAATATTGGCTAAAGCTGTTTTCCAAAGAAAAAGAATGCTCAGTAGGAGAACTTATTCTTTATAGAAACCAAGGAACATTAATTCCGTTTAATTACGATGCCCTGCATCAGCCCATGACTGCCCAGCAGTGCTGCCCGGAGAATTCCTGCTGGAATGGATTTACTTGTGTTGGGGATATGTCTTCACAGACAGAAAGAGAAGAGATAGTAACCGAAGGAATCTCCTACCGCTGCCTCAAAGGCAACTGGACGGCTCAGGAGAAGAAGTGGGATTGGGCCAATAAAGTTCAAGGCTACTGCGAGAAAGAAACACAATGCTTTGTTGCTCCTATCACGCCTCCCTCTCCAGAACAGCAGGGAGCAGAAGCAGGCTTAGCGGCTAGCCAATTTTATCAGGGGCATACGCCTTCCTGCATCAATGATACTGAATCTATCTTTGATCATTACTGCCAGAACGGGGAATGGACTACGAGAACTAAATTTGTGATTGAAGCCCTGCAAAAGCTAGCGAAAAATAACAGTTATCCCAAATATACCCTTTATTGCGGGCCTTACAGCGAAACTCTGAACGAATACGGTTCAGCAGCCTACGATATGGAACAATTTATCGGCGGAAAGCAGGATTACACCAAAACTTCTACTGACAAAGGATGCCAGTTCAAGAAAGATGATCCGGCCTGCCAGACCACTGGCAAGCTCTGCTTTGACGGAGCAAATGCAAATTTAGTGCCGAATGAGGAAAATACCTGTGTCAATAATTTCTGTTTGTTGACCCATGAAGAAGGAGAAAAAGGAAAAGCGGAGCAGAAAACTATCTTTGCCGTCTCCTTAAATCAGCCGATTGATGATGTTAGTAATTCTTTCCTGCTTTCTTTAGGCATCGAGAAGCCGGAAGAAATCAAAAATTACTGCCCGACGGAAGGAGAATACTGGGTTGACTGCAAAAACACCATCGGCTTTCTCAAATATCATCCTAAACTGAATTTAGTGGCTTATTCACCTGAATCTTTTGCTTTTGAGCCAGGCACCTTAGCAAAAATTTGGACTGGAGTTAAAGATGCTGTTGGTGGAGCAATTGATTTTATCGGGGGATTGTTTGGATTGGATGTGGACAAGGTTGAGCTTGGTCAATTGCCAGAGCTACTAAACGATAAAATCATCAATGATGCTTTCACCGCCTGTCCGGGCATTGATACTTCCCGCTATTTCTCCTTCTTTGGCGAAGGCAAGTCAGCAGCGGCCTGTATCTGGAATAACACTCTCAGCGCTTCGTATTATAATTTTAAAACCCCGGTCTGTGATTATGTCAACCATGCACCTAAAGAAAAACAATGGTGGCTGGCCGAAGAGGCGCATGAAGGAAAAGAACTACCTCTGCAAGGCGAGCCTTCTGTCACCTGCGATAGCAAAAACAATAACCTGATGATAAGTGACCCTAACGATATCACTTTCTGGTGGCCGCAGCTGACGGGAAGATTAAGAATTAATTGATTATTCTCTACTCCAATAAAAATAATCAAACAAACAGATACCTGATTTAGGAGAAGAAGAATTTTCGTAGCACTTTAGATGTACTTCATACGTATACTCTTCGGTATCTAATGCCGTTGTAGAAATGTTTCCTCGTAATCCTCCATCAACAAAGAGTTCTGCAGAACCATCTTTATACCAATTAATCTTAAAATCGTGCCATTGGTCACTATTCAAAGAATAATCCTCAAATTGTGTTTCACCTTCGCTACTGTCGCTACTGCAATAAAAATAAGAGGGATTGTAAACTAACTCATCGAGGTCTTTATCGTATCTAATAACAGAAAAACAACCGAAATGCCCTGCATTGAACTCGCCAGTGGGGCTGCGTCCTAGGATGGTAATCCCAAAGGCAGCTCCTTCATTTTTTGCACGAAACTTGAAAACGAATTTATTAAAGTTCCCCAGTTTATAACTGTGGTGAAGAGAATAATTTTCGAAATAAACGTTAGTACGGTTAGGATACATTTCTAAATTCCCCCCAGAAACCAATGCCTCTGCATACGGACAAGATGACCAGACATAACAATCCTCTTCGTCAAAATCCTCATGAACTAACGATGTGCAAGAATCATCACAGGGATAGCCGCAATTCGGTTCGCAGACAGGAGAAGAATTAGTTTCATCGGGAGTACTATCATTTTCGTAATTCTCTGGAGTAACGCACTGCCCTTGGATACAGATGCGATTACCTTTACACTCTTGGTCGGAAGTACATCCCGCTCCTTCCTGACCGTTCTCAGAACCGCAATTAATGAGCAAAGCGGAAAGGCCGAGCAAGCTTTGTTTTAAGATTTTTTCTAGTAACATTTTAATTTTCTCTAGTTAAGATAATATAATCAAAAAAACACTTTCCGGTAGCAATACCCAGACAATTACAAGCTAAAAAAACATTATAATTTCCTCCTGGAGGATGAATGGAACTTAAATAGCCAGCAGTCGCCCCATCAAAATTAACGATGACCGAACCATCGCCAAACCATTCCATCTCAATATCATGCCATTCGGCATTTTTTTGGGTAGGATACTCCAAGATAATTCCACTCTCGACATTGCAGACTAATCCGATATTCGGCGGGGTTTGAGGATTAATATAATTATACATACAAGATAGAATGTTATTTCCCCAAGAATTTCCTCCTTCAAGTTCAATGTTAGGAGAAGCATCATTCTCCCCTTTAATTCTGGCCTGCAAACGGAATTTTTTGAAATTCTCTAAAGAATAAGAATAAACACTTTTAACATATTTAGAACAATCTCCGCCTAGTGATGCGGAAATAGAATATCCTCCTACTCCCCCAGAGACATCAAATGAATCTCCTTCCCAAAGAGAAGAGGATGTGTTAAAATCATCGTACAGTAAAGAAGAACAGCTGGGATTGCAAGAACTATTACAGTTTTTATTACAGTTGACTAATGAAATATCTGCTGAAGCAGGTTCAATAGCATCATAATTTTGTTGTGGCTGGTAGCCAAAAGCATCTTTATATTGATTTCCGTTGTTTCTTGATTCATTAGAACTGGAATCCGCACATTGGCCATAAACACAAATCCTGTTCCCTTTACAATCAAAATCAGAACTGCACTTTTCTCCGCCTTGGCCGTCTCCTGAACCGCAGCTTAAAAATAAAGCAGCCAATCCGACTGGAATCCGTTTCAAAAGTTTTTCTAAGGACATTTAGGCAGTAACTCTTCGAAATTATTTAAATGTTATGTAGGGAATATAATTTTTTACCATTTCTTAGGTAAGACATTTAAATAATCCTTAAAATTAAAAAGAAATGATGCATCCTGTTAAACAGATAGAAATCAAGGCCGGAATGACTGCCAAAGAGCTAGTCCAAGAAATGGCCGCTTCCGGAGTGATGGGGGCCGGCCGGATCGCTAAAGCAGCCAAGATTGCTGAAGCTATGGCTCAGGATAAAGAGTGCAAAGTCTTTCTCGGCCTGGCCGGAGCAATGGTGCCGGGG
>Ga0209541_10014597_pt1 | contig 11817 bp, 13 predicted proteins | sample RifCSPlowO2_01_FD_184027 | JGI IMG/M metagenome (GOLD analysis project Ga0209541, IMG submission 184027) | Groundwater microbial communities from Rifle, Colorado - Rifle CSP2_plank lowO2_0.1 (SPAdes) (version 2) | ecosystem: Environmental > Aquatic > Deep subsurface > Groundwater | place...
CAAATAGTGCGTGAGTAACGGCGTGAGCGCCATTCCGGCGATGAAGGCGACTGCTGCGGGGAGGAGTATGCGGACGAGCGGAGGAAGCATACCCGGTTAGTAGAATGTGCCTTTGCGGCAAGACGGCATGCCGTTCCGCCGCGGCGTGGTACATGAGTACTCGACTGTGGCACTTTGGATACGTTTGTTATTTGTTTTCATAAGTTGTTTAAGCCGAAGGCACATTGACACTACCGGGCATAGCAGCATTGTACTCTACCGTCCCGCGCCCATAGCCGCGACGGTCGCCTCGACGAGCGCCTTCATGTCAGTGAAGCGGCCGCTATATGTGGAATGCAAAATCACGGCGACGACGGGGCGCGCGGGCCCTGCTTCGAAGACGACGGCGAGATTGCCTCCCGCAAGTGCCGTAGAGCCCGTCTTACCCATACTAAGACCGGGTATCGCGGGAAGCGCTTCGTCGGTGTTCACCGCAGTCACGGTCTCGCCCGAGGCCGCGCGAATCCTGATACTGTCGCGGGCTGTGGATTCAAAAAGAGCGGGCGCATTCGCCGCCGCATAACTAAACAGCATGGCGACATCGCGCGCGGAACCGTACGCGCCCGCCTGCGTCGCGCTTTGGTCGAGGCCGCTTATATTCTGAAAAATCATGCGATCCAACCCCAAATTTTTCGAAATGTCGTTCATACGCCACAGGGCGGCCGCACCGGGCGTGGCCGACGGGTATTTCGAGCGGAGTGCGTCTTCCGCGCTCCGCGCGAGGATGGCCGCGCCCTCATTTGAGGAAGCGACGAGGGTGAAATCGGTGAGGTCCGCTGTCCGGAAGCTCAGGCCTTCGGGAAGGCGCTTTTCGGTACCGTCGAACATTTCGTGCGGAGGTACGGTTATATATTCATCGGGCTTGAGCACTTCCGATACGGCGAGCACCAAGGGTACTTTGACGAGCGATGCGAGCGGGAGTTGGGCGGACGCGTTTTTTGCATAGAGGGTGCGACGGGTCGTCAGGTCGTATACGTACGCACCTTCCGCCTGGAGCGAAAGGCCTGCGAAAGGGTCGGCCACGGTAGCGGCAGCGGCAGCCGCCGTTTGCGTACCTGCCGCGGCGACTTCGCCGCCGGAGGAAAGGTAGGCGAGGGTTATGCTCGCGCTCGCAAAAAAGATGAGCACAAGCGTGACGACACCTGAAAGGTGTTGCAATGAAAAGTGGGACGCTCCCGCGTGTTCAGGTAATAGTACTAGCGGGGGCGCGGGTGGCGGCGTCGCGGGTGTCGTGGCGAGTGGCTCATCGGTCATAGGTGTGTATCGAGGGGCGCATCGGCGGGGCGGGATTCGAAGGCTTTGAGTTCTGCCGTTATTTCCTCGCGGTTCGGGAGTTCTGCGTAATCGCGTACACCGAGGTGCGCCAAAAGCTCCACGGTCGGACGGTAGAGGTATTCGCGCCCGTCCTCCGGGTTGCCCGTGCGCTCCAGGAGGCCGCGCGTAAGGAGGTTGCGTATCGTCCAGCTGGTATTAACGCCGCGGATGTAATCTATTTGCGCGCGGGTCGAAGGGCCGCGGTAGAGTACTATCGCCAATACTTCAAGCCCCGCATCCCCAATTTCCTGAGCGAGCTCGCGCTCGTAGGCCTTTTGGACGACGGCCGAACTTTGCTCCGATACCGCAAGCGAAGCCTCGGTGTCTGTCGTAATGAGCGTCAGCCCCGTGCCCGCGAGGCGCGCCGATAGCGCCGCGAGTGCAACTTTCAGTTCAGGCTCCTTCACGTCGAGCAGAGAGCCGAGCTTTTTGAGCGTGAGCGTCCCTCCCTCGCTAAAGAGGAATGCTTCCGCGCGGCTGGCAAGATTTTGTGTATTTGTTTGATCCATATTCCTGAAAGCTAAAAGCTGGCAGCTGGAAGCTGATTACGTCCCGTACCGCGGAGCTACCGCGTTTTCCAATTCGATGGTGATATCCTCGAAAAGGCGCTCCTGTGTGACGCTCGCGCTGCCGGAGCGCACCAATTCAAGCGTCGCGAGGAAGTAGACTATCGTTTCATTCCTGTCGCGCGATTTGGTGAGTTCGCGGAAGCTCGTACGTATCGCCGTGACGAGGCGCGCGCGGACGCTTTTTATTACGTCTTCGAGGGCGAGTATCGGCGCGACGGCTGCTTGCACCATTGCTTCGGGCTTCGGCAAGATGCTGACGAGGCGCGCCGCCGCCGCGGCGATAGTTCCCAGTGCGGCGTCGGCGGGGCTAAAGACCGTGGGCCTAAGCGGAGCGCGGTGGGCGAGCAAAAGCGGACGCGTGCCCCAGTGTCCGCGCAGGAGCTTCGCAGTTTTCCGTATGAGGGCGTAGCGCGCTAGGCGGCGTTCGAGCTCCTCGACCGATTCGCGTTCATCAGTAGAGAGTTCGAGCGTCGGGAGTAAGGCGCGGGATTTGATGAGCAAAAGCGTAGAAGCGACGAGAATGAATTGCGCCGTCTCGCCGAGCGGTAGTTCGGGCAGCTTCTCGACGTACGCAAGGTATGCGTCGGTGACCTCTGCGAGCGAAATGTCCGAAATAGACATCTTGCGCTCCTCTATCATATTGAGAAGCGTTTCAAGCGGTCCTTGATATACCTCTGTACGGAGCGAAAAACGTTCGGTCATTTTGTTTTTTTGGTTATCTGGATACCCAGTTCGGCAAGCTGTGCGGCAGTCAAATCTTTCGGCGCTTTCATGACGGAAGTCTGGCCGCCGCGCGTCATCGGGAAGGCCTGCACCTCGCGCAAATGCGTCTCACCCGTGAGATTCATGATGAGCCGCTCGACGCCGAGCGCGATGCCTCCGTGCGGCGGTACGCCGAATCCGAATGCAGTCAGCATGTGTCCTATGCGTTCCTGTATCTCTTCCTCGCTGTACCCCATCACTTCATAGGCGGCTTTCAGAATTTCGGGCTTGTGTGCGCGGATGCTACCGCCGCCCGCCTCGTAGCCGTTGCAGACCAAGTCATACTGCGTCGTCAATATCTCGCCGACGTCTTTCTTCGCGAGGAGTTGTTCCACGTGCTCGGGCACGGGCATTGAGAAGGGATTGTGAGTGAATGTCCACTCGACTCGCTCCTCGTCGGAGCTTGCTCGTGGCAAGCCACCGTTGCGAGTCGAGTGCCCCGAGCTTGTCGAGGGGCTGTTTTTCATCACACGTTCAAAGAACGGAAATTTATGCACCCACGCATAGGCCATTACATTATTCGCTTTGTCCTCCTCCGTGCGGAGGTCGAATTTGTCGGCGCCGAATTTCTCCATCGCCTCGGCATAGGTAAACCGCGGGAAGGGTTTTTCCTTAATGGTGAAGCCCATCGCCTCGACTGCGGTCGTCACCATCTCTTCAACCGTCCGCATGACGTCTTCCTGCGTGACGAACGACATCTCAATGTCTATCTGTGTATGCTCAAATCCGCGGTCGGCGCGGAGGTCCTCGTCGCGCACGGCGCGCGCTATTTGGAAGTAGCGCTCGAAGCCGCCGACCATGAGGAGTTGTTTGTATTGCTGCGGCGATTGCGGGAGCGCGTAGAATTTCCCTGGATGAAGCCGCGACGGCACGACGAAATCACGCGAGCCCTCGGGAGTGGATTCCGTGAGAAGCGGCGTTTCTATCTCGGTGAACTTCTCCCCGAACAAATATTCCCTGCAACGTCGCACGAGTTCGCTGCGCAAGCGGATGTTGCGCTGCATGCGCTCGCTGCGGAGGTCGAGATAGCGGTACGCGAGGCGGCTTTCTTCTCCGATGCCCGCCGTGTCCTCATTCACCTCAAAAGGCAGCACCGCCGCTGGGCTCAATACATCAATTTCCTGGATAAGCAGCTCAATATTGCCGTTCTGCTTCCCCGCCTGTGCGTTTTTGCCGGGACGAGCCTGCACCGTGGCGGTAACGGCGACGACGGACTCGCGTGCGGTATTCTTGGCGGTTTCCATCGCGGCAGCCCCTGGGGTGACAAGCCCTTGCACCGTGCCCGTCATGTCACGGAAATCAAAAAAGACCATCTTGCCCTGGTCGCGCCGCACGGACACCCAACCCTTAATCAGCACTACTTGGCCTATGTGCTCGTTCAGATCTTGTATGTAAGTTCGGGTAAGCATATTTTGTGAGTATATCGTATTTAGTATCTCGTATCTTGTATGAATACCAAATACAAAATACCAGATACCATATACTAGATTGTTACGCCGACTTTTTGCCGTACATCTATCATTTTCTTTTCCGCCTGTTCGCGGGCCCTTTGCGCACCGTCTTTCAGAATTGCTTTGACGTCGGCATCGGTCAGGCTGGCGCGCTTCTCGCGCATCGGCCCCACCACAGCCTCGATGTCTTCGACGAGCGCGTCTTTGCTTGCCATGTATTTCCCTTTATTCGCTTCATACAGCGGGGCGAGCTCTTGTTCGCTCTTGAAAAGACGATGTATGTTGTACACGTTGGCGGGGATGTCACCCGTGGAATCTGTCACGATACTCATTACAGCCTTTTGTATCTCCTCTTTTGAGCCGAAGAGCGGAATGGTATTGCCGTAACTCTTGCTCATCTTCTTGCCGTCGGTACCCGGTACGACGGCCACGGTGTCGAGAATTTTCTCCTGCGGCTCTTTGAAGGTCGCTCCGTACGCCGCGTTGAATTTTGCCGCCGCCTCGCGCGCGTACTCCACGTGCTGCCGCTGGTCTGCACCCACAGGCACGATATCAGTATCGTAGAGCAAGATATCGGCGGCCATGAGCATCGGGTACGTGAAGAGTCCTGCGTTGGCGTCGAGGCCTTTTGCGACTTTGTCTTTGTACGCATGCGCCTGCATGAGGAACGGCACTGTGACGAGGCAATCAAATATCCACGCGAGCTCGGTGTGCTGCGACACCGAAGACTGCTGGAAAATAATCGCCTTCTTCGGGTCTACACCCACTGCGACATAATCGCGCACGACGTCGGGGATATTCTTGCGCAAACCCTCGGTATCTTTGAGTGTGGTAAGGGCGTGGTAATCGGCTATCATCACCAGCCCGTCGGCGTCTTTGAGCAATTCTACGGTCTGTTTGAGGGCGCCCAAGTAGTTGCCGATGTGAAGAGTCCCCGAAGGCTGCAAACCTGTAAAAAGCCGCTTTTTACCCATATGGGCTGTATTGTAACAGAAAAAAAGCTCTCACATATAGACAAATCAGCGTGCCGCAGGGTCAATCCCCCGCGACACGCCGAGCATCTCACTTAGGCACTTGCCGTCTGGGCAGCATCGGCCTCTACTTCGGCCGATTTTTCGGATTGTTCGGATGTGTCCGGATTGAGGAAGGGTTTCCATCCCTTCGAAGAGTCCGCCAGATCGAACGACGCATACAGATTGAACATTGACTTCAGCTCGTTTCGCTGTATCGCTGCGATTCGAGTCCTATGCTCGTCATCGGGCGTAAGTCTGCTCAAGTCCTCTGCCGCCTTTAGAGCGTCAGCCTGGGTTTGAAGTCTGGTTGCTGCAAGACTTACACGTTCTTCGTGCGATAGCAGCGCCAGTCGGTGCGCGTTCATCCCATAGTACGAAAATAGCCGCATCAGGGATCTTCCGGCACCCCGTTGGAACCGCCACTCGAAGACGTAGCCAAGCGTCAGGGCGATGCTGCCGATGCTGATAAGCAAGAGCCCCGGGATGCCAAAATCGGGGATTGCCGCCACCATGTGCACAACGCGGCCGAGCAGAATGCTGCCTAACCCGAGTATGACGGCGCAGAAACCAAGTGCTGTTGTAAAACGACCCAACTCGTCGACATCAACCGCCTGGTTGATGATGTATCGGCCGTTCTTCTTACGCCAACCATTGGAAATGTCCTCAGGTAGCACGCCTTGGCTCGCTAGGAGAAGTACGTCCCGTCCACTGAACCCGTTCATGACTAATGCTCCAGTCGTCTTGTCTGGTCTCGTGACCTGACGTTGCCGGAATTCAGGTACCGGTACGCCCTTAGCTGCCCAAGGTCAAGCAGCACTGGAAATACTATGACACCTTATGCAGACGCGGGCAACTCTACGACGAATCTTGCTCCTTTGCCCTCGCCTTCCGATTCGGCCCAGATTTTGCCGCCGTGGGCTGTGACGACTTGCTTCGCAATGAAGAGTCCGTAGCCCGTGGAGTGAACGTTTATCTTGATGGAGTCCTTGCCGTGCCCGCCCTCGGTGAAGAGATTTTTCATATCTTCGGGAGTAATGCCGACGCCGTTGTCTTTGACCGAGAAGTGGATTTTGCCGTCGCCGTCGGAAAGCTCAACCCCGATACTGCCTGTGGGGGTGTACCGAATCGCATTATCTATAAGATTGCGTATGACGTGTTCGCGTATTTTGTCCTCATCGCCGCGCATCCGGTACTTCCCGTCCGTCATTTGCACATCAAGCTGTAGACCTTTCGCCTGCGCGGTGGGAGTTTGCTCGGCAATGATGGCCTTGACCGCGACGCGGAAATCAAACTCGTCCTTCTTGAACGATACCGTGCCCTTTTTCAGGTCCGACGCCGAAAGAATGTCCATCACCGTATCTACACCCTTTCGCACATCCGACAGAGCGGATGACGCCATAGTCTTCAATTGCTCCGGTATCGCACCGTAATCCCCTTCCGCGATAGCGGCGAATCCGGCCTCGCTCTTGGTGAGGTAGCCCTTGATTTCGTGGCTGATGAAGTGCAGTAGATTTTCCTGCTGCTTGTTGACCACCTCAAGCTCCTGCTCCTGCTTCTGTATCAACTCACGCTGAGTAATCTCTCGCTTGACGCTGCGTACTAGTGCAATTCCGAGTACCAGAAGCAGAATCCCGGTAATTGCAATAATAATACGGATGCTCTCAATTGTGCGGACAAACAAGACAGAAATAATGAGAATCCATAAAGTCGCCATTAATGCTTGCGCCCCAACGAGTTTGATATTTAGAGCTTGAAATCGGACGACTAGGTAGGAAAGTAGTGCGATGAAGACGGGTATACCAAAAAGACCGTATTGGCCGATCGACCAATCGACGAGCAAACTTCCGACCGTGTTTCCCAACGTGAATGAAAGCAAGAGTAACATCGTCGCGCCAATAATTAAGACAATTTTTTGCCGCTCGCCGGGATCTTTCTTATCTAAATACCTTTTTACACCGAATAAAAAGACCCATACAGTGAACATACCCCCGAGGACGTACGGGTAAAATGCCATTGGTCCTTCTATCGGTTCTCGCCAGCAATTAGAAAGATTGTAGCCTGTAAGGGTGAGTGTGGTTGGCAGAAGTGCTATGAGCGGCAGAAACAACAAAAATATAAATAGGGTGGCCCGAGAAGATGGATATTTATTGTCGACCAGAGCATAGACAAAATATAGTATTCCGGCGTAAATCATCGGCTCTGCCAGTATCATCAAGGACCAGAAAAACAGTATGACGCTCGGTTTTTCGTGAGCCCATAGCACTAAATCAGAAAGGAGCCATGCTGAAAGCAGTATGGACGTTGCAAAAAGCCATCGCGCAGGAAGACTTTTTCTGTTGTTTATAAACACAAAAATAGCAAACAGAAGAATCGCAGCGAGCGGAAGCAGGTGGGAATAGTAAATGAGCTGTGCAAAAACATTATCAGAGAAAATGAAAAATCTCGCCGTATCCCACTGGCACATTTCAATATATTCTTGAACCGTTCTTGTCATATCGTCATTCTTCTAACAAGGCTTCTTGAAAAGCCTCTTCATCGACGTAGAAATTAAAATCGTTGAGAATGATGTATCTGTAAAAAGTGAGCGATAAGGAGATGACGGCAAGACATAAAAACACCTCCAATAATATTCGTGATCGTCTGTCCATATCAAGAAGAGTTATGTTGATGATACACCATTAGAAAATATCGCGAAATGTACGGCTGGTACCTTCTATAAGACTGCCTCGGAAGATACTGAATGGAGCGCACCGTTTCCCTGCATTTTTTGGCACCGCAACGGCATCTAAATTTCCAGTAGATATCGTCCTCGGTCGTTGAGTAATCGTACGTCAATTCTGCGCCCGCGGCTATATGTCGTAGCGCCACAAAAGTGACTCTGCCTTTTATACCCAGGTTCGGATTACAGGAATGATTTAAAACAGTTGAGAATCCATCTTGCGGGTCCATCCAAGTATCTTTGTCTATACCAATCCAATTAGCAACGCGCGGTGCCAGCGAGTCAAATCTTCTTGAATCCTCCTTGGTCCGTATCTTAAACTTCCTCCGCTTTCCTTTCATGATGAATACTACATCTCCTTGCTTGAAAGGTTTGTTTGAGAACACACCCTGGCCATGAATGTTGCTTTTGGAGATATACAGATTCTTTTTCATGTCGAACTTATGTTAGCATGAAGAAACACATATGCCGTGGCTTCCCGTAGCCCTACTTCCCCCAGCTCTCTCCGCTTTAGGAAACTATGTTGACAAACACCTGCTTTCCTCTCACGCGAAGAGTGGCAGTATCGCTGCCATAGTAATCTTCTCGTGTTTCTTTTCGGTCGTCATTATACCCCTGGCGCTCTTTCTCGGGCAGGACATCTTCAGCGTCACCCGTCTACAGGGAGTTGTACTTATCATAAATGGGATTCTATCGGTAGTCGCGCTCATATTGTATCTGCTCGCCATCGATAAGGAAAATGTACTCTTAAGTATCCCGATTTTGCAGGCAATCCCTGTGTTTGCGTTCGCGCTCGGATATATCGTTCTTGGCGAGACTCTTTCCTTGCGTCAGTTGATGGGATCCGCAGTGGTCATAGCCGGGACGGTCGTCTTTTCCCTGGAGGTACATTCTTGGAGGAAAGTCGTGATTAAGAGGCGGGGACTGCTCTTCGTTTTGGGCGCATCACTCACCCTTGCCACGACAGGTGTTGTGTTCAAATGGGCGGCGCTAGATGCCGGGTACTGGACAACGGTATTTTGGGAATATATCGGGATTGGAATCTTTGGACTCGTTTTACTTGCTGTAGTGCCGATGTATCGTGAAAGCGTTCGAAGCGTTTTTAAGAGCGGAATCCAGACGACACACATCCTCGGCTTTATTCTACTCGCGGAGGTTTTGATGCTCGGCTCAGATTTGATACTTAGCTACGCATTGTTGCTCGCGCCGGTCACGCTCGTCTACGTGGTGAATTCGTTCCATCCGGCCTTCGTATTCCTCTATGCACTCGTCGCAACGATGGTCGCGCCACACGTCGTTCAGGGCATCTCTTGGTCGACAAAACATCTCGCACAATACGCACTTACTATAGCTATGATGATTGCAGGCGCCGTTATGCTTTATGTATAATTTTTCGGTTTCAGCTGAAGCGGAAATTCTTGAATTGCCACGGATCCTCCGTGTCTAAATCGCGTGTGAATGTTCCTGCGTCCGGCTTAAGGGGCGTCCAATCGGTGTATTTGCCGACCATTTTCCCCATGTACGGCTCGACTATCCCCATAATACGCTTGAAATCCAGTTCGTCGGCCTCGACGATACCCGCGTGCGGATTCTCCATCGCCCAGATAACACCCCCGAGCGCGCCGGCGGCGACCTGCATGCCCGTCGCATTCTGGTACGGGGCGAGTCGCCGCGTCTCTTCTATGGTGAGCTGAGAACCGTACCAATACGCGCCCTTTTTGTGACCCATGACGAGGACTCCAAGTTCGTCCATGCCGCTTTCGATTTCATCCAGAAGGATCTTCTGCTCTTTCTGCAGTTGAAAATGATTCCCCATACACTCCTCGGCGGAAAGTATGGCCGCATCACAAAGGCGATACGCGTAATGGACGGTAGGACGGTACACAGCCTCGTTCCCCTTCCGGAGAGTGAAGTAATCGGCTATGGAAATCGATTCGCTGTGCGTAATGATGCGGCCGAAGAAAGTGCCGTGCTCGGGCGTCCACGTCCGTACCAGTGTCGCCGCACTCGGGCGGTCTAGATATATCCCCGCCCCGCACCCGTAGCTGTGCCGGTGAGCGTCGGCCGGCCAATGCTTTTCGTGGGTACCCCAGCCGAGCTCGCAGGGCTGGCAAATTCCCTCGGTGTAGAAGCCGTCGATTGACCAGGTATTCTCGAATCTTCCCGCCTTTTTCGGCTCGCGGGAGACCTGCGAATCGTATTCCGCAACATGGACAACTTTTACCCCGAGCTTCTGCATCAGACCTGCCCATTCTTCTTTGGATTGCGGGACTGGGGTCGAAAATTCAGTGTCATGCGCGATGTTGAGAAGCGCTTGTTTGACGAAATGAGAGACGATTCCCGGGTTTGCGCCATGGGCAGATACGGCGGTTACCGTTGCCGCGCTCTTCTTCTTGAGTGCGAGCAACCGCTCGCGGAACCCGTAGTTAGACTTCTCTGAAAGTGTCCATTCGGGGTTTGAAAACTCCTCTTCCCATCCGTCTACCACCGTGTCGAGATAGAGGATGCCTCTCTTCTGGCAGTGTTCAATAATATTCACCGACGATACGTATACCGAGAGATTGAGCAGAAAATCGCCCTTTGCGAGGTACTTGTCTATGGTGTCCTTATAACCGGTCTTGGTCAGTGGGTCTATGCAAAAACTGATACCCTCTTTCTTTGCGATTTCAGACCCATGCTCATCGGCCGTGATGATGCTGATGCGTTCCCGCGGAATGGCGATGTGACGAAGGATGAGCGGGAGTATCGCAGTACCTATGCTGCCGAAACCAACAATGAGAATCCGACCGGGGAAACTGACACACACCTCTACCTTGGATTCCATGTTTAAGGGGTCACATCCGCACTCTCCTCTGAACGGTTCCGATAACTGTGGCAGTGCGGATAATGAGGATGTTTTTTGTCGGCTTCTCCATACTCAGGCTAAACAATGTTATGGGCAGGATACTTTGTTCCGCGTTTTACGATATTCATTTCAATATCTTCAAGCTTGAATTTCTTTTGAAGAAAGTCCTTGAAGAAATTTGCGTCTATCCCACTTTTACAAGTGTATATGTCGGCAGTCAAAAACTTCCGGCGTGGAAATGTATGTATAGCGATGTGACTCTCAGCGATGACCACGAATCCGCTCCACCCGCCCGGATCTTTCATGTGATTGTCGGGTGCGCGATAGACCTGCGGCTTTCCCAACTGATACATTTTCATGAGTGCACACAACTCATCGAGACAACTGCGGACCAATTTCTTGTCATCAAGAAGCGTGGGGCTCCCTCCGTATCCGTCAACCATTACGTGTTCTCCAAAATGCATCGCCATATTGCTCATATTGTATCACTTTACAGGAAGTAACAATATTTCAGTTACGGACGATGGCGAGGGCTATGTAGGAGCCTGCGAGCCACCAGAAGCGGTACGCTTCGCCGAAGACCGCGCGCGCTTGGTCGCCGAAATTCCAGACAGTTTCGAGCCCGGGGACTTGCAGCCAGACGATGACGAGCACGATTGTCGCTGCGATACCTGTTATCAGAGCTTGTAGCGGCGCGAGACCGTTGGAAAAGGCGAAGATGGAACGATGTATGACAAAAAAGAGGACAGCCGTCACGATTGCAAATACGCCCGCTTGTGCGAGAGGCGTTGTGAATTGGGCGACGAGAGCACCGATGAAGAGCGCATCGGGGAGGTTGGCAACGAGCAAGAGCGCCGCGGGCAGCGAGAGCATAAGGGAGGTCGCACGGGTCGGCCCGCTGCGTATCCCATCAAGTGCGGCAAAAGCGGCGAATGCGCCGATAAGTATCCAATCAATGGGCCAATGCGTAAGCACGGAAGAAAGCGCGGACAAATCCATCGTTCTATTTTACTACAGATAACCGCGTAATAATGAGTTATCCCGCTACTCCCGTTGTATTAAAGTCCAAGGCTGAATAAAGACTGATAGGTTTATTATAAAAACA
>Ga0209541_10014598_pt1 | contig 11817 bp, 12 predicted proteins | sample RifCSPlowO2_01_FD_184027 | JGI IMG/M metagenome (GOLD analysis project Ga0209541, IMG submission 184027) | Groundwater microbial communities from Rifle, Colorado - Rifle CSP2_plank lowO2_0.1 (SPAdes) (version 2) | ecosystem: Environmental > Aquatic > Deep subsurface > Groundwater | place...
CGGCTTGGTTACAAACACCACGAGGGAAAGGGCAACCAACGACTTAAAATTTTATAAATTAAGCCGTTACTTTGAGACTGTTGTAACTGCCGACGATGTTGAAAAGCCGAAGCCGTATCCAGACTCAATTCTTAAAGCATGCAAGAATCTAAATGTAGAGCCTGATGAGATTATGTATATAGGCGATACAAAGAATGACTATAAAGCAGGCAAGGCAGCAGGCGCTTTTGTTGTTGGCTTTAATACTCATGGGGATTTAACTGTAGGCAAATTAACGGATTTGCTGCGGTTGCTATAGCTGCATTTTAACATTAGCAGACTAACTCCATACATGAATAATTACTTAAGCTAAAGACCGCCAAGAGTTCGTCAGATCTGGAGCGTAGCGGAAGACCTGATGGTGAATTGGCGGTCTTTAGAAAAGCCAACGCTATGTGACCACATTGATTTATAAGATTTATTCCAGCATAAACAGCTAATGCTCAAATAGACAGATATTTATTTAAACCTGCAAGATATTATTAGGATACTATGACTGTTGGGATTGTTTTTTCAAATGGCCTTGAAGCTATAGTAATTGCTGATACACAAGTCACACGAGGTGGAAGAGAATTAGTTTGTGAAAAAATTTTTGCATTTTCCGGAAAAAATTATCATGGCGCAGTCATATCATCTGGAATCCAGGATCAGTCTAATTGGTTTGCGGCAAATCTAAAAAATCATCGTGAAGACGACATTGACAAGTTTATCCATAATATATACGCAGAATACCAAAATGATTCAGAAGAAAGCGAGAAAAGGAGCTTGAATAGGATCAAGAAAGAGATAGAAAGAGCATATTCTATAATCCCTAACAAAGATGCAAGAGATCGCCTAATTTATGCAAAACTATGTGAGTTTGTTGGAGAGTTTGAGCAGCTGAAAGATGCATTAAACACAGAGTTTATTTTGCCAGTTTATGATAAGAAAAAAAAGAGAATAAGAATTTTTGGGATTGACAAGGATTGTTATGAAACTATGAATAATATTGTAGTAATAGGCAACGGAAAAGATGCTGCTGATGTCTATGTCGGTACTAGCCTGGATAGTATAAGTTTTGAAAAGCTTTCTAAAGAAGACCTGCTTTATTTTGCGATAAATGCCCATGCTTTCTCCACATTGAATACGGGTGTGGGTTCAACTCCGGAGATTGTCTATATATCCAAAGATAAAGCAGTTAAGCTTAACTCGGAAATAGGTGTGATATGCGCAAACTTGAGCGGAGCATACCTGTCAAGGTACAATAAAGAATTTACTGCCAAGGAATTTAAAGGCTATCTTAAGGGAGTTTTAGACGGGAAAAATGAAGTTTATGGAAAAATTGCCTCAAAATTAGGCTTGAATGCCCTTACATTGACAACAATGGTTATACCTCACAGCTCCTGGCAGGCAGCTGCCAACAGGAAAAATTTCCTATAAAACAGAAACGTTTATATAACTGAAAATTGATGATGTTGATTAAGAGAGGTGTATAATGGGCATTCTTAACAAACTCATGTTCTGGAGAAAAGAAGACGAGTTTTCTGATCTAGGATTAGGAAGCAAAGATGCATTTGGGAAAGAAAATCTTGCTTTTGGCGATGATTTTGGCATGGGCCAGAGGATGGGGCAGCCTGGCGGGCAGCCCGGTTTTGGGCAAAACAACCCTGGATTTGGCCAGCAGCAATACTCCAACCCCAGCCAGGGCTCTACACAGCCTTCTTTTCAGCAGCCTTCTTATGCTGGCTATCAGCCTTCAATGTATGATACACAAAGGGATATGGCATCAAAAAACCTGGAGATAATATCAAGCAAACTTGATGCATTGAGGGCATCAATCGAGAGCTTAAACCAAAGATTAGCTAATCTGGAAGCCATTGCAAGGGGAGAAGAAGAGCATACCAGGAGAAGAAGGTACTATTAATTGCATTCAAAAAAATAAGCTTATAAACGAGGCAATATTCCCTCTTTTCTTAATCAACTGGGTTATAAACGCAGGTTAGACAATATCAACTGCTAAATTGGCGCAAAATGGACATTGGAAAAATTGTTGGAACAGTTATGGCTTCGTCACTCCTGGCATATTCTACAATGGCAATAACGCCATCAATGCCGAAAGAAAGCAAACTTGGGCCCGAGTGCAGGCAAACTATTGAAATGGAAAGAATTTTTAAGGAAGATGCAAAATTATATCCTACCTGGACTGGTATTTCTGATAAAGGAGTTGTGTATACTTTATGGACGCACACTTCTAATACTGAGTGGGGCATAGAATATTCTCCTAAAGAAGGATGGAAATGCCTTTTAGTGAATGGCACGCAATGGTTTATGTCGTCTTCTGAAAAGCCGAAAGACATGCCTTCTTCCGAAAATTGCCAAAATGGATACAGCCTAGATGAAATAACACGCCAACATCCAAATGTTATTTCATGGGGAAAACCGAGCTTTGTCAAAGCTGGAATTGATAGGTATACTATGAAAACGGACAGCAAGTTTATGATTTATTCTTCTTCAGTTGGCATTAACGATAAAGATCATGCCTGGGCGTTGGTAGTAAAAATTCCTATCTTTGTTGATGGATATATACCAGATTCCTGTGCATACATTGCAGCTGTTGGCCCAAGAGGCAATCTTATCAATAGGTAATTGCTAATAAACAAATATAAGATGAATAATCAAGATACAAGAATAAGATGAATAATCAAGATACAAGAACTTCAAAGATTGTATAACAATGGCAAAAAAATCTCTTATGGCTGGAGCAATCATAGCAGCAGGCTTAGCCACATCGGGATTTTATACTCCCTCGCAATCAGAGCCTGAAGCAGACGCAAACGGCTTGGTAAGCCGGATTGGCAGCACTTCTGTCATGCTTAATAATATGAGGTATATACGTTTTTCTAAAGGCGTTCCTACCTGCATATATGATGATGTCGGAGAACCTTTGGGGGATAATATGCCTGTTACAAAAGACGAGAATTATATTGCCATCTCACTAAATTTTACCATCCGAAGCACTGAGCGGATTTTTTATGTCAGGAAAGGATGGGGAGAAATGCTTTACACAAGTGAGCTATTTGCAAGATTTCCTGGGCCTGATGAAAAGAATAATTTGGACGAGGCATATGAATTTAAATCCGAATCAAATGATGAAGGGGGCCAATATTCGCTGCTGGAGAATTCTGACTATACAGTAAAAGTGGTCGACCGTGGAGGCACTATAGCATTCCATAAGTTCTCTTTGGTAGATATTCTTGACAAAGCGAAGCCCATAAGGACGCGTGATGTGGATTATGATGGACTGTGCATGGAACGCATTAAAAAGGAATAAAACACACAAAATATGAATCTTTTCTAGACCGCTGTTATCTGCCTAAAAACATACCCAAAATATTTATATTCTGACTTATTTGAATGATATAATGAAAAATAAGCATGTTGCTGTCCTGCTAACAGCCTTTATTGTTATAGCAATTGATCAAATTACCAAATTCCTGGTAAAATCCAATTTCGAGTTAAACCAGAGCCTGCCTTTAATAAACAATATCTTTCATTTGACCTATATCCATAATTTTGGGGCGGCATTTGGAATCCTTCAAGAGCAGAGATTTATACTGGTTTTTGTTTCAGTAGCAGTTATTGTGGCAATATTATATTATCTAAGGAAGGTTAATGAAAAAGAAAGGATTCCTCAATTATTACTCGGATTTATTCTTGGAGGTACTATTGGAAATTTAATTGACCGCGCCTTTTATGGTTACGTAATCGATTTTCTGGATTTAAGGATATGGCCGGTATTCAACTTTGCAGACAGCTTTGTAACTATTGGCGCTATAGGGTTAATAGTCTATTTTTGGAGAAAATAAAACTATTCATAGGGATTCATCTTAACAATCGCAGGTAGAGGCAATGGCTTTAATTCTATGATAAAAAATGGACCGGCCGGGACTTTCATCAGCTTTTTTGATTTTGTCTTGCAAAATCCTGAGGTGAACAACCGCAGGGAAGTTCACCGCATTTGTTTCCTAAAGGAAACCTAAAAAATCCATTAGGATTTTCCTCTGTCCCAGGTTTTTTGTAGAAACAAAAAAGCTGTTTTGAACCCGGAGCCTCACCCAGTCTGGTATTGATAGCCAAGGGCGCATTATACCAGGTTTAACTACCGGCCCCCATAAAACTAAAAGTATCTGAGGTAATTTAAAAAGCTTTATAATTTAGTTCCTAATACCTGTTTGTATGCAATCAAAAGCTCTAAGGAAGAAACAAGCGGGACAAGTATGGCATTCCCCTAGAGATTAGGATAATGCTTAGTAATATGGCAGAAGCTGATTGGCATATTTTTGGAATTTTTGGCTCAAAAAAATAATCTTGAATATGCAGAAGCTATGGAGATAATAAACGAAAGATCATTAACTATAGGAAATAACCTTAATTTTCGCATGTTTTAAGATGTCGGAAATCGCAGGATTAATCACAAGTTGTTGCGATTTCTGAGCATGCTCAAAAATCAAAATTTTTGACAGATTGTAAGGTTATTTCCTAATAAGCAAATCACTTTTTACGGGGAATAAAGTTCCGATTATTAAAGTTATTTGCTATAACCTGCTTGGTGAGAGACTCCACAAGTACGCTTTCGATTACTGCAAAAGAATTGGTGAGAATATTGTTTTTGTTACGGATGAAAAGCTGCTCTATGCAGCCAGACAGGCTCATAGCGAACGCAATTTTGAAGACGCATTTGACTTGGTGGTATTGGCAGGATACCAGACGCAAAGATTCATTAAAAATGTTTCTGGATGGACACCAAGGCCCGGATTTGATCAAACCTGCATAGACCAACGTCTTCGCTTTCAAAACAGTGTGCTTAATGAAATGAATGATAAGCTGACTGATCTTTTTGAGCAATATTTGTGTCCATTGAAGATTCCTTCTCGGTATAACAAAGAAATATCTCACTAAACATACTCTATGCTATTATGTGCACTGAACTTACAAAGTAGAACGATTGAAGTTATGGCTAAAGAAAGTTGGATTATGGGAAATTATAGCAATTTAATATTTTAAAACAGAATTTTATCCTTCTCATTGTTTTGCCGCCAGCTTGACGTCGCCTTCATGCACTGTCTTCCTGCCGGCATGCTTCGCTATCTCAGCTGCTTTCCTTGCTATTTTCTGCGTTTCTTCAGTGATTATTTCAGTAAATACGTCTACAGCATCCTGAGAAACCCTTTTTGCTCCTGCTTTCATCAGAATCCTTGCTACCGGAGCCTTTGGAATTGTGGATACATTTCTAGCCATAACAGCACCCGAAATAAATTATCATTTTTATTTGTTAAAAAATTATTGTATGGGCTTCTTTAAATAGTTTTCGAAACTGTTTATGTAAAAGGGAAGCTCAGACATAAGATTTTAAAGTACTTGGGAACGGCTGAGAATATTTATAAGAAGTTTAAGGATTAGAACTTTTTACACACAGCAGATGGAACACTAAGAAATTAGGAAGGTATACAATTTTGTTGAAATTTAATCCCTACCAAGAATTCTGCCGAGCTCTTCTATCTTTGCTGCATATAAAGCAAAATCACCTTGCTTTAAGGCTTCCTGAGCTTCATCGTATAACTTGGAAGCTTTCTGAAATTTTTCTTCTAATGTTATTGGTGCATTACCAGTTTCTTTCCTTATTTCACTTATTTCTTTTTTTAACCTGTCAACCTTGCCGCTAAATATAGCGTTTAATGCATCTTCCAGCGATTCTTCCATAACCACATTATCTTCATAAGATACAATGACCCTTTTCAGCTGCGGCAGCGCTCCGCTTGCAGAGGCTTTAAGGTAGACGGGCTCTATGTAAAGGAAACTCTGCTCTATTGGGATGATAATCAGATTGCCCCGGATAACTTCAGATCCCTGCTGGTCCCATAATGTAAAAAGCTGCGCAATTTCAGTGTTCTGGTTTATTCTGGCTTCTATCTGCATTGGCCCAAAAATCAGCTCCTGCTTGCTTAGCTCAAATACTTCCAGTTTGCCATAGCTTTCCTTATCAGAATGGGCAGCGAACCACGCTATCATATTCTCCTTTCCTCTTGGGATCAAAGGTGAGATCAAGAAAAATCCTTCTTTTTTCGAGTCAGGAAGCTTTAGTATTATGAAATAAGGGCTCATATCAATTTCGTTGCCGCTATATACTTCTTTTGGGGTTCTCCAAACATCTTCTTTATTATAGAAAACCTGGGAATCCTTCATGTGATAAGCGCCGTAAATGTTTGTCTGGACTTTGAATAAGTCTTCAGGATACCTTATATGCTCTTTCAATCCTAATGGCATATCCTCAAAACTTTTAAAGAGTTCAGGAAATATCTTGGCATAGTTTCTTATCAATGGGTCTTCTTTGTCAATGATATAAAAATCTGCATTGCCATCATACGCATCCACAACCACCTTGATCGAATTTCTTATGTAATTTATGCCAAACAAAGACTCGCTATATGGGAAGTAAGAAGTTGTAGTATATGCATCAATTATCCAGAAAAGTTTGCCATTATCAATTACCATATAAGGGTCGGAATCATATTCTAAAAAGGGGGCTAAGGCTTTAATCCTTGCAATGACATTCCTATTCAGCAAAACCTTGCTGTCTGATGTTATAGAGCTTGATATCAGGAGATTGATCGAAGAAAGCTTAATGGAAAATATTGCCTTCCTCAGAATATTAGAGAGCTGCACTCCATCTCTCCCTTCATAGCTTGCAAACACATTTTCATTTCCCAAAGGATAATCAAATTCTCTTGTCTTTGTATTAATTATAATAAAATCATCAGTTTTTTCTCCAAAATAAATCCTTGGCTGCAAAACTTTAAGCTCGCTATAGCCTGTTTTTGGAGGTATATCCTTTACGAAAAGCTCTGGCAGGCCTTCTTTTGTTACCATGTTTACTGGAGAGACAACTGCGCCATAGCCATGCGTGTACACAAATTTCTGGTTTACCCATGTTTGGGCTTTCCTGTCGAGCTGACCCTGGTCCAGCTCTCTAGGCGATATCATTAACTGCCTAAGGCTTCCGTCCAGACTATATCTGTCAATATCAACATCTAGAAAATCGTAATATGTCCTAAACAACTGTATCTGCTTATTGGTTATCAGCAATGGCCTCCAGTCCCAAAGCCTGGCATTCTGCATTATTGCATTGTTATTGAGCACTTGATTGAGAGTAAGGTCATAAGTTACTGGAAATTCTCTTGTGCTGACCTCAGTCAGGCCGTAAGCAAATAATGTGTGCTTTATGTTCTGCTTTATATAAGGCTCCTCAAGATTAAACTCATTTGGCTCTACATAGAAAAGCTGAACTATCCCTGCTAAAAAATTTCCTGCAAACATAACAGCAAATAAGACCGCTGCGCTTCCAATGATAAGCTTCATATTCTGGTTATATCTGTATGCAAAGGCTATGAGAGCTGCAACCAAGGAAAGGGCAGCCAGGATAAAGTATAATGGGATTATGATATTAATGTCCGTAAAGCCTGCTCCGTATACAGCGCCTCTGGTGGATAATAGTGCAGAATACCTTTTAAAGTAAAAGAATGCAGCTGCTACAAGCAGAAGCATTCCGATAAGGTAAGAAAGGTGCTCTTTTCCTTTTTTTGGGATTTCTAGCCTAACCATTTGAAGACCTGGATCAAACCCAAAAGGAATACTCTGCCCCGGAGTTTCGTCTTTTTCAATTTTCCTGGGCTTTGAAGAAACCAGATATGACAAAATTACAAGGGTTATAGCTGCCAAAACCATAAAAAACAAAAACATAAGGATAAAGTTATAGAAAGGCAGCGCAAAAACATAAAAGCCTATATCATTCCTGAACACAGGATCCACAAAACCGAAATTTGTAAAATTAAGGAACCTTAATCCGGTAAACCATGAAGAGCTTGCTGCTATTCCTGCAATCAGCGAAACAGCAGCAATACCTGTAAAATAAATTTTCTGATTTGATATCTTTGTTTTCCTTTTGATCAATAAAAAATTTAGCGATAGAAAAACAAAAAATGCTAAAAATGCCATAAATCCCAGAGATATCTTTGAAAACAGGACTGATTTAAAGACAGAAAGATAGCCTAATGATTCGAACCAAAGCCAGTCAGCATACAATCCAGCAAGAATAAACAAAGCTGCCACTATGGTTATTATCATTCCAAAGATATTGTTCTTCAGTATGCCGCGAAAATCCATTTGAATTGGTTATGAGCAATACTATTTAAATTTAAGGGTATAAATTTAAATAATCTTGATGTTATCAATTATTCCATGAAAGACCTGATCTTAAAATACGCGCTGCAGAATGCAGTAAAATATAATGGGGAGGCTAACATTGGGGCCGTCATGGGCAAAGTGCTGGCGGAAAATCCAGGGCTAAGAAATGATACTAAAAGCCTGGCCAAGGAAATAAAAAAAGTAGTGGATAAAGTTAACTCTGTAGGCGTGGAGAAACAGAAAGAAGAGCTTGAGAAGTTTTCTGATGAAATAAAAGAGCCCAGCACAGAAAAAAGGGATATCTTTTCCATATTTGAGGTAAAAGAGAATGAGAGAGTAACAACGGCATTTCCACCAGAGCCGAGCAAATACCCCCATATAGGCCATGCCAAATCGATTTTTCTTAATTACGGGCTTGCAAAAAAATATGGCGGAAAATTCATCTTAAGGTTTGAGGACACCAACCCAAAGCTTGCGGAAAAGGAATTTTATAAGATACACCTGGAAGATTATGAATGGCTTGGGGTTAAGGCAGATGAGATTACTTATGCTTCCGATTATATGCAGGACTTTTACGACCTGGCAAAAAAAATGTTAAAAAGTGGTTATGCTTATATATGCACTTGCCCCCGGGAGAAAATAAAAAAAGACAGGTTTGAAGGCAGCGAATGCACCTGCCGCTATCTGATGGAAGATGAGCACCTGCAAAGATATGATGGTCTGTTTGGCGCAGCAGAAGGAGAGATGGTATTGAGGCTTAAGGGATATATGCAGCATGAAAATACAACTATGAGGGATCCTACACTTCTGAGGATAATTAAGCATAATCACCCCAGGACGGGAAACAAATACAACGTGTGGCCGACATATGACTTCGAGAATGCTGTTTTGGATGGTTTGCAGGGAATAACCCATAGGCTAAGAACAAAAGAATTTGAGCTAAGGAATGAGATGCAGAATTTTATCCAGACTACTTTAGGATTTGCGAACACGAAAATATATGAGTTTGCGCGGTTTAATATGGAAGGCGTTGAAAGCTCCGGGCGCATTATCCGTGAGCTAATCCAGAAAGAAAAGCTTATAGGCTGGGATGACCCTTCTTTGACAACTATAGCGGCATTGAGGCGCCGCGGCTTTAATCCTGGCGCAATAAAGAATTTTGTTTTGAGCACCGGAATAACAAAAGCCGAATCAACATTAAAATGGGATGACCTTATTGCGTATAACAGGAGGATTTTGGATCCGCAGGCAAACCGGTATTTTTTCATCCATGACATAAAAGAAGTAAAGGTTGAAAAAGCTCCAGAACAAAACATAAAACTAAAGCTGCACCCTGAATTTGAGGAAAGGGGATTTAGGGAGTTTAAAACAAAAAATGATTTTTATATAGAAAACGAGGATTTCAAAAAATTGAAGGAGAATAAGCTTCACAGGCTGATGGACTGCCTTAACTTCAAGAAAAAAGGCAGCAAGCTTATCTTTGATTCCCTGGAGCATTCAACCTTCAAGAAGAATCCAGGAATTATATTGCACTGGCTTCCGAAGCAAAAAAATCTGGCTAAAACTGAGATATTAATGCCAGACAAAAAGATTGTACATGGAATTGCTGAGCCTTTGGCCAATAAGCTTAAGGAAAATGACATTGTGCAATTTGCCAGGTTCGGCTTTTGCAGACTGGATAAAAAAGAAAAAAGCAAGTTAAGATTTTGGTATACACATAAATGAATTAATACAAAAAATTCCAGAATAAAAAAGTGTAAAATGGCTAAATTCAAGCGATTTTAGGCCAGTGAGATAATAAAACTGTAATGAGGTGGTTTTGATGGGAACAGCTATTGTTGTGAGGACTCAAATAAGAAATTACGCAAAAGTGGAAAGCAAAACATTGAACATATCAAATGAGTTCTATGGTGCGCTAAACAAAAAAGTCCAGGAAATGATAGAGGATGCCTGCGCAAGGGCAATAGCAAATGGCAGGACAACATTGATGGGCAGGGACGTTTAATGAACCTTCTTTTTTATCTTTTTCTCTAATTCTTTTATCCTTTTTTCCCTTTCTTTCTTGCGGCCTATAAAGCTGTCCATTCTTGATTTTATGGACAATAAAGCGGCATTAAGCTCATGGATTTTTTTGCTGTTTTCTTCCAAAGCAATTTGCTTTTCCTTTTTCACCTGCTCTAATTCCTGCTCAAGCCACTTGATTTTAGCAACCAGTTCCATCTCTTTTGCAGACATTTGCTGCTTATGGCTTAAAATTCTTCTTTCTGAATTTATAACTTCGCTTATCTTTGATTTTAGGCTGCTGATGTCATGGCCTCTTGGCAGATTTCTAAACTGAGGGTATTTTTCTAATGTTTTGATATGGCTATCTAAGTTTTCAACTGCTCTGCGCTTTTTTTCATGCTTATTTAATACGGTGCATAAAGCTGCAAAGAAGCCTTTAACCTGAGAAGGATTTATATTTTCTAAAGATTCCATCTTATTTTTTTAATCTGCCAAAGATTCCTTTTTTCTTTGGCTTTTCTTCCAGTTCAAAATCAGAAAATGGAAAAGATGGCATAGGGACAGGGCCTTGAGGCATTGGCTGATTAAACCTCGGAGGGCTCTGAACTGGCTGGTTGAATTCTTGCTCATTGAACTCAGGCTCAAATCTTGGCATATTCTGGCTAGATTCCTGGCCTCCCTGCTGGAACATTGGACTTGGAATAGGCTTTGGCGCAGGCATTACCTTGATTTCCCGTTTATTGCTAGAATCTGCAATCATATCTGAAACAGCAACCACACCTTCTGCTATTGCTCCGTTTTGGTCTATAATTTCATCCAGCTTATCTGCAATTTTCTCATGCTCCTTATCATCTCCTTTAATCTCATGAGAAGCTTCTGTAAACAGCCTTAGCATGGCATCCATACTTCTTGTCAGCTGGTAAAGTGCCTTTGCAACTTCTTGAGAAGAAGACTTATCAAACCTTGATTTTAGTTCCTGGACTTGCCTCTTTAATTCCTCTAACTCCTGATGAGGCAGCAAATCATATGGCTCATCCTCTGCCATTCTATCACCCTCCTTTTTAATACCTTGCCTGTATGCTGGTATTTATATAAAGATTTCGGTTTTTGGAGTGGTTATGACCCTCACTTATCCAATAGGCATTTTTTATCATAAATTTAATAAAATACAACCAGTATTTTATTTTATGGAAGGCAAAATCTGCCCAAAATGCGGCTCTGATAATAGCCAAGCAGTTGACTATCTCGGAACTAAATGCATAATATGCAGGAACTGCGGATTTGATGAGGCAACCCAATATAAAGTTTATCCTGAACAAAAAACAAGCCAGAGAGAAAAGGCGAGGCACAGCCCATATAAAGCTGGCGGCCATAGAAGAGCAAAAAAGTAGGATAAAGTCAAGTTAATCGTGTTTCAGATAGGTATTATGTCTCCGGCACATTTACTGCTCGGCGTTGCTCTCCCACATAGCGCTCCATCTCGCATTTGATTTCTCACTTAACTTGACAGCACCAAAAAATGAAATAAGGGGGCACCCCTTATAATCCCCTTTC